>UMBH01050237.1_pt1 | contig 185528 bp, 191 predicted proteins | sample 1963921 | NCBI WGS metagenome assembly UMBH01 (sample SAMEA4835937, study PRJEB28245) | human gut metagenome | biome: gut microbiome; material: fecal sample | place: Denmark | collected 2008
GACAAGAACATCAAAAGAGGCACCAACAGTAAGAGTAAGCTTAAAAGAACAAGATATAGTAAATGTAACATTAGGTTTAAAATTAACAAACAGAGATAATGTAGAGTTAGAAAATTACAAATATGTAGTTACAAGACCAAATGGAGAAGTAGTACAAGAAAATAGATTATCAGAAAATGAAAGTGAACTATTATTAGAAGATTTAGATCAAAACCAATACTATAAAATAAGTATCTATGTAGACTATGATTTAAATGATAATAGAGGAAAACAAGAACAAGTAGAAATAGGAAATCTAGTATTTGCAACACAACCAATATCAACATTAGGATCACTAGAACTAACAGTAGAGAATAAAGAATTAACAAGTACAACAAGTACGATAAGTTACAAAATAAATGAAGATAGAACAGATAAAAGACTAATACAAATATTAAATGAACTTACAATAAACATTGTAGAACAACCTGAAGATTATGATACTAGCAATAGTGATCAAAAAACAAAGGAAGGAACAATAGTCTACACAGATGTATTAACAGGAGAAGAAATAACAAATTTACAACAAGCAGGAATAAAAGAAATAAAATATGAAAACTTAAAATCAAATACAACATATACAATAGAAATAACAGGAAATATAGAATTAGGAAATACACAAGAGGAAATACCAATAACATATAATTATAAGGAATTCACAACATTAAAAATACCAGCAAAAGTAGAAATAAAAAATCAATTTGTAACAGGAAACTTAATAGACTTTGATGTAAGAATAGAAGATATAGATAATGCAGTATTAAACAATAAAGTAAGAATGGAACTAAGAAATAGTAGTGAAGACTTAATAGACTTACAAGAAATAACGACAAATGAAGATTACATGAGAAAAACATATGAAAAATTAGAGGAAAATCAAAAATACAAATTAAGTTTTTATGCAGATCAATACAATGAAGGAAGTACAGATGAAACATATAAAGCTAATTATTTAATAAAAGAGATAGAAATAATAACAGAGCCAGGAATAAGTGGAAGTATAGGACTAACAGAATTAAGTAGAAAAGCAACAGGAAAGAATTTAGTAGATATGAGCTCAGAAACAAAATGGTATGTATATCCAAATTTTAATACAGGGGACTATTATGGAAAAGAATACAATGAAGAAAAGAAAATATTAAAATTAGGTGGCAATAATAACTACAGAAGAGCAGTATATGATTTAAGAGAATATGCAGGACAAGAAGTAACAATGAGTTTTAAAGCTAGAAGAATAGATGATGTATATATGGAGGCATATATACAAAATAGTAAAACTGACACAAATAGAACTCAAATACAGGGATTAACAGAAGAATGGCAAGAATTCCAGTATACATTAACAGTAGATAGTACTGGATATTTAGGATTTTTAGTTAATTGGGGATCAGGAATAGAAATCCAAGAACTTCAAGTAGAGTTAGGAAACAAAAAAACAAGCTATGAAGAATTTAAATATATACTTCAAAGTAATTACAGCATAAACTTAGAAGATAGAAGAGATGAAATAACAACAAATGATTATTACATAAAAATATATGAAGATAACACTTTAATAAAAACAGATCGATATGAAGAAATACCAGAAGAAAATGTTATAACAAATGCAATAAAAGCATATGAAACAGAAACGAATAAGCAATATAAAGTAGAATTGGTAGTAAAACTGAGAGATAGAGAATATGTTCTTTCAGAATTAGAATACAATACAAATGATACAGAAGAAATAAAAGGAATATATAACAAAGAGGATTTCTTAGAAATACAACCAAATGGTCATTATATAGTACTAGGAGATATAGATTTAAGAGGAGGAACTGGAAGTCAATATAGATTTGGCAATGATAATTTAAGGTTCGAAGGAACGATAGATTTTAATGGATATAAAATAATAAGAGATGCATTAAATTGTAATTCTATTATTCATACTTTAGGAGAAAAAGGGATATTAGAAAACTTAGTGTTGGATATATATTTAAATAATAAGGTAGAAATAGCAAGTTTTATGGGGTTAGTTTATCAGAATTATGGAGAAATACACAATATACAAGTTAATTTAAAGGAATGTAATAATAAACCAAACAGCGGATTAAATCTGATAACATGGAGAAATTATGGTTATTTAGAAAAATTTGTTATAAATCTTGAAACTTCAATATATGCAGATACTCTTTTGGGATTAGGAGTAATAGTAAATTATGGAATATTAAAAAATGGATATTTATATGGTGAAGATATAATAATTTCAAATTATTCTACTACCAATAAAAATGTTGGGGGAATTGTTTATGATAATATTGAAGGTGCTAAAGTAGAAAATGTGTATAATTTAACTAATATAAATTTAATTGAAGAAAAAAGTGATAGGACAATAGGGAATATCATTAGTTTAAATAGATATAATTCAATAGTAAAAAACTGTTATTCAGTTGGATTAATAAACAACGTTGTAACTAATGGAGGACCAGTTATAGGAAATAGTTATACTGGTGCTACAACTGAAAATATATATTATTTCTATGGAGAAACAAAAAATAATAAATATAATTCAAAAACAACACCGTTAGCATTATGGGATACAACATTCCAAAACCAAATATTAAACTCAGATAATGCATTTAATGTAGACGAATTGGTAGAACAAGGATATTATCCACAAGTAAATATGCCAGATTGTATGCCAAATCAAGAATATATAGAACTTCCAGAAGTAGAAGATAAGGATTTACCAGATATACTTTCAACACAAGTGTTAGAACAAGGTTCTACTACTGCAAAAGTACAATTTGTAATAAATAATCCATCAAGTGAAACAATAACAAATATAAAGATACAGAATTTAGATTGTACAATAGAGAGTCAAGAATATAATGATGGACAAAGTATAGTAATAGCAACACTAGATGATCCAGTAATATGTACATCAAATTATTCTGTACAAAGTATCACAACAAAAGGAGCATTTAGTCAAGAATATACAAGAAATTTCAATAATAATGAAAGAACAATACCAGTAGAACTATATAAGGAAATTAAAACAATAGATGATTGGATTGCAATAAATAATTCACCAACAGAAAATTACATATTAATGAATGATTTAGATTTTACAAATCAAGGAGATAATATAAGAATAACTAAAGCTTATACTGGTAAGTTTGAAGGAAACAATTATAAATTAAAAAACATTAAAGTTACTTCAGGTTTATTTTCAAGTGTTACTGGAAAAATTCAGAATATAGAAATAGAAAATATAACAATAACAAAAGGAGGTTCAGAAAATATTGGTATTATAACAAATACAAATAACGCTAATATAGCAAATATAACTGTACAGAATGAAAATATATTATTAAACGAAGGAAATAATATGACTGTATATGCAGGAGGCTTAATTGGATATATGCTTAGTACAAATATTCAAAATGTATCTGTTACAGATTTAAGTGTTAATGTGGATGATTCTAATAGCAGTTTTGCAATTGGTGGATTAATAGGTTATGTCGGAGATTATAATGTGATAAAAAATTCTTTTGTTCAAGATATAAATATTAATGAGAATGCATCTTTTAGAGTATTGGGAATAGGAGGAATAATAGGTACAATAGCTCAAACTGATCAATATAAATCAATAGAAAACTGCTATGTGGTAGGAAATATAAAAACTACTAGAGGAAATATAGGAGGATTAATTGGAAGCGCAGAAAATACTGAAGTAAAAAATTGCATATCATATGTAAATATTATTGCTGAACAGAATAATATTGGAGGAATTATAGGGCAAGAAACTAGAACAGCTCAATTTTCAGAAAATATATTGGAAGATAATTTAACACTTGGAAATTTATATTCTAATAGTATAAATACAAATGAAATAAATAGGATTATAGGTAATAGAGAAGATACAGAAAATAATTATGCCTATAAAAATCAATTAATAAATGGACATGTAACAAATGAAAATTTAGGAGGCAAATTAATTTCATATGAAGAAATTTTTAAGGAAAGTACATATACAACTAAGATGAATTTTGAAAATCAATATGATTTAACAGAGCTTCAAAATGAAATTTTACCAAAACTATTAAATACAGAAGGAAAATTGTTACCAAACCAAAAAGATAATACATTAGAAAAAGAACAAGTATTAGAAATAGAAAATATAGAAGCACAGAAGACAGGAACAAACACATTACAGGCAAGAATAGACTTAATTAATACATCAGAGGTTACTATTAATAAAATTATAATAGATGGAATAGATACAGAAATTACAAGAAATGAAACACAAAATGGAAAAACATATATAGATATAAAAGGAACAGTAACAAAATATTTCGATAATTATAGAATAGAGAAAATAGAATATACTAATGATAATGAAGAAACTAAAGAAGTGGAAGTAAATGGAAAAATAGAATTACAGTACTTTAAAGAAATACATAATTTTGAAGATTGGCAAAGTATAGATGAAAGCAGTTATCAAAATTATAGATTATTGTCAGATATTGATTTTTCTGGAAAAACTAATATAAAAGATAATATATTAGTAAATAGATTAGAAACTGATGGAACTGTATATACCTTAAAAAATATTAACTTAGAATATACTACATCATATAATGGCTTAATAAAAGATTTAAAAAATACTTTGGAAAATATTAATTTTGAAAACATAACAATAAATAATTCAACAAGTAATTCAAGCTATATAGGAGTAATAGTAAACTCTAATGCGACTACGATTCAAAATATAAAAATAAAAAATGTAAAAATAAATGTAAAAGGAAACTATATTGGCTTTATATCAAATGCTGAAGGAGAGTCTATTGCAAATGTAAATATTGATACAGCGAATATAATTGGTAATACATATATAGGAACTTTTGCAGGAAATATAAGGGTAAAGAATATAGACAATATATATTGTACTAATATAACAATAAATGCAACAGGATCACATATAGGAGGAATATTTGGATATATACAAAATGTAGAAAAAGGTCATATGAAAAATGTTACAATAGAAAATAATTCGATAATACAATCCACATATAATGGAGATCAAGCTAGAGTAGGAGGAATTGTTGGATATAAAATAGGAAATTCAAGTTATTATATAGGTCCTTTATATGCAAAAAATATAACAGTAAAAGGAAAAAATTATGTAGGAGGCATAGGAGGAAGCTTAACAGATGCAAAAGAATTATATGCAGACAATGTAACTGTTATAGGAAATGACCATGTAGGAGGTATTCAAGGTGCTGGAGGAAGTATATATAATGTTTATATAAAAAATTCTACGATAAAAGGTACAGGAGATTATGTAGGCGGTGTTTCAGGAACTACAGACTGGGCATATTATTATATTGAGGCTGTTAATACAAAAATTCAATCTACAGGAAATTATTTAGGAGCTATAGCTGGAGTATTTGGTACAAATATAACTAGCTTTGAAATGTATGCAAAAGATTGTATAGTAGAAGGTAATTCTTATGTAGGAGGAATTACTGGAAAATATACGAAAGGTTCATTATATAAAACCTATAACAACTCAAAAGTAACTGCAACAAATCATACAGCAGGAGGAATAATAGGATATTTAGACAATACAAATATGACAGCAGTAAATAATACTTCTAAGTTATATAATAACTATGTAGCAGGAGGTACAATAACAGCAAAAATAAATGCAGGAGGATTTATAGGAAATATTACAGAAGATTTATATATGCCAGATACTTACTATTATAGTAACTATATAGAAGCATATGTAGATTGTGATGATGATAGTACAAGCTCACTTGGAATAGGTGGTAGAGAAAATCAAAATCAATATTTAAAAGACACATATTATTATAAATACTCAACAATTAATGGAGAAAATCCAACAGCACAAAATGAGGTATTTATACCGCAAGAAAATTATCTAACAGAAGCAGAATTAAAAGAGCAAACAACATATACATCAAAACTAAAATGGACAACAACTAACTGGAAGTTCGATGTACTTCAAAATAATAAGTATCCAACTATTAACAGTTCTAATTTACCAGACCAAGAAGGAATAGATTTACCTAAAGATGAAGAACATAATCTTTCTGAAAACACAAATACACAATCTTTAAACAATGCAGAAGATGAAACTTTACAAATGCCGGAACAAACCTTCGAATATGCCGGAAAACAAATAACCACATATAGTGATTACTCAATAATTCAAGATGCCGAAGGCAATTCAGTAAAAAGAAATACAAAACTATATTTAAAAGATGGAAATCTATTTGCACTATCTCCTACTATTGATATGGTAGATGGAAATTTCATAATAGACAATTACAATGGCAAAGAATATGAAACAGTATTAGGAACTGATGGAAAGATGTATGATTTAAAAGAAAAAGTAACATATCCAGAAAACTTTAAAAATGAAGATATTAAGAGTATAGGAAATAACTTGAATACAGATGAAAAAGAAGTAGAAGTAACATACAATAATGGAGACAAAATAAAATTCAACTATCAAACTGGAGAAGTAATTTCAGAAGAAAAATTAGATGAAAATAAAACAGGTTTAGTTGAATTTATACAAGACAAATTACAAACAGAAGAATCAGTAATCACAACAAACGAAGAAGGATACGAAAATACAAAGGAACTTATACAAAAATTACAGGAAGTGCCTGTAGAAAAAGCAGAAGAAATACAAAGCAACTCCGAGAAACAAGAAAATCAAACAGAAGAGCAAAATGAAAATAGTGCAAATTATATAACAACATATAATGTAAATAATGATAGATATGAGATTTATAATGAAGAAGATTTATTAAGTACAACAAAACAAACAGTAGAAACAGAAAATGAGAAGATAGAAAAGAACAATTTATCAGGTTTTTATTCAGCACAAATTTCAAAAGCTCCAGAAGAATCCGGAAAAACAGCAATATATGTAATTATAGCAGTAGTAATAATAATACTTACTTTATTATTTAGATACAATGTAAAGAAAAACAAGAAAAATAGATAGTAAGTATAATAAAAAAGCTCGTTGTCAAATAGATAGCGAGCTTTAATAGTTTTGGGAGTTAGAAACATTATAGGGATTTAAACAACGTCCCCAAATCCCTATTTGAATCCTAAAATCCCATTTGACATCAAAAAAGTAATATAATACAATTAGTAAAAAATGTAAAAAATTAACAAAACTAAAGAAAGGGGAGTATGATAAACGAATCATACAAAATAGAAAATGAAGGTAGAAGATATTATTAAAGCAACTAATGGCAGATTATTAGTAGGAGATCCACAAGAAGATTGTGAAAATTTTTGTACAGATACAAGAAAAATTCAAAAAGGCGATATATATGTAGGTCTAAAAGGTGAAAAATTTAATGGAAATGAATACTATAAAGAAGCTCTTGAAAAGGGTGCAAAAGTTGCAGTTATTTCAGGGATAGAAGTAACAAAAGAAGATTTAGACCAATATAAAGATAAAACAATAATAGAAGTAAAAGATTCTTTAGAAGCTTTTGGAGATATTGCGGCATATAAAAGAGATTTATACGATATTCCAGTTGTACAAATAACAGGAAGTGTTGGTAAAACAAGTACGAGAGATATAATTGCAAATGTAGTACGTACACAATACAAAACTTTGCAAACAGAAGGCAATCAAAATAATGCAATAGGCTTACCAACTACTCTTTTAAAACTAAAAGACCATGAAGCAGTGGTAGTAGAAAGTGGAATGAATCATTTAGGTGAAATACGTTATTTAGGAAAAATAGCAAAACCAACAGTTGCAGTAATTACAAATATAGGAACAGCACATATAGGATTTTTAGGTTCTAGAGAAAATATCCTAAAGGCTAAATTAGAAATACTAGAAAATTTAAAACCAGGTGGATATATTGTAATAAACAACGATAATGATATGTTAAATAAATGGGCTAAAGAGGATACCAAATATAAAAAATATACATTTGGAATTGAAGAAAAATCTGATGTGATGGCTTATAATATTAAAGTAAGTGAAGATTATTCTACATATAATGTAAAAATAAATAACAAAGAATATTTTGTAAAGGTACCAGTAAGCGGTAAACATTTTGTTTACAATAGCTTATGTGCAATAGCTGTAGGAAATTTATTAAATATAGCTCCAGAAAATATTATAAAAGGTATTGAAACATTTACTTTAACAAAAAATAGAATGGAAATTGATAAAATTAAAGATAACGTAACAGTAATAAATGATGCGTATAATGCAAGTTATGACTCTATGAAAGCTGCACTAGAATATCTAAAAGAATTACCAGGGAATAGAAAGATTGCTGTGTTAGGAGATATGTTTGAACTAGGAGAATTTGCAGAAGAAATTCATAGAAAAGTAGGAATAGAGGTAATTACTCATAAAGTAGACATGCTAGTAACAGTAGGAGAACTTGCAAATTATATAGCTGACGAAGCAGAATATTTAGGCATGCCAAAAGACCAAGTTATACGATTAAATACTACAACTGAAGCAATAAATTATTTAAATGATAATTTAGAAAAAGACGATGTTGTATTATTAAAAGCTGCAAACGGAATGCATTTTGCAGAAATTTTTAAAGGTATAAATAATTAATTAAGAAAGGAGTACATGGCACAACGTGTCGTGTAAAAAAATATGATAAAAATAGGAGTTGTTTTTGGAGGAAAATCAAGTGAACATTCTATTTCTATTATGTCAGGATGTTCAATAGCTAAAAATTTAAATAAATTAAAATACGAAGTTATACCAATATATATTAATAAAGAAGGAGATTGGTACGAAGTTTTAGATGATTTAGCAAATATGCCAAATTATAAATTAGGAGAAGAACCAATTAAGCTAAAACATATAAAAAATATTATTGAATTTTTAAAAGACTTAGATTGTGTATTTCCAGTATTGCGAGGAAAAGGTGGAGATGATGGTTCTATACAAGGGCTATTAAATTTTGTAGATATTCCATATGTTGGTTGTGGTGTTTTATCTTCAAGTGTTGCCATGGATAAACTATACATGAAGACAATTTTAGCTGGAGCTGGAATTATGCAAACAAAATACTTTTGCATAAAAAACACTGAAAATGGAATTGTCAGTATAGATAATAAGTTTAATGAAAAGGAAGTTTCAATGGATGAATTACTAGAATTAGTATATGATAAATTGAAATATCCTGTATTTGTTAAACCTGCAAACTCAGGAGCATCAATTGGAGTAAACAAAGCAACAACTTCATCAGAACTTAGAAAAAGTATAGAGAGTGCATTTTTTTATGATGACAAAATAATTTTAGAAAAAGAAATTAAAGGAAGAGAAATTGAGATAGCACTTTTAGGTAACGACAATGTAATTACTTCATATCCAGGAGAAGTAGATATAAAAGATGAATTCTATAATTACAATTCTAAGTATCAAAATCCAGCAACGAAAACAATGGTACCTTTAAATATGTTAGGAACAAATCTAGAAGATGAATTAAGAGAGATAGCTATAAAGGTTTTTAAGGCGATTGGAGCAAAAGATTTAGCTAGAGTGGATTTCTTTGTAGAAGAAAGAACAAATGTAGTGTATGTAAATGAAATAAATACAATGCCAGATATTACAGAGGATAGTATGTATATAAAATTATTTGATGCTATAGGTATAGAATATACAGAAGTTCTTGATAAATTAATAAAGTATGCAATGAAAAAATAATTTTTAATAAAAACAACCAAGGAGGTAATATATGGAATACAAAGAAATAGAAAATGATGTGAAATCAGTTTTATCAGAATATCGTTTTACACATTCTTTGGGTGTTGCGAAAAAAGCTATAGAGCTTGCTAAAATATATGGTGTGCAAGAAGAGATTGCTAAAAAGGTAGGAATAGCACATGATATAGCTAAGGAAATGACTGATGAAGAAATGATAGAATATGCCAAGGCTAATAATATAAGGATAGATGAAATAGAAACTGTAAAACCATCACTTTTACATGGCAAGATAGGAGCAGATATTGCTGCTAAAAAATTTGGTTTTACACAAGATATGATAAATGCTATAAAGTGGCATACAACAGGAAGAGAAAATATGAGTATGTTAGAAAAGATTATATATGTAGCTGATAAGACCGAGGAAAATAGAAAAGGGACAAGGTTCAATTTAGAAAAAAGTAGGGAATTATCTACACAAAATATTGATGAAACTCTTATATTTTTAATGAACGAATTTATTACATATAATGTAAAAAATGAATGGTTAATTCATCCAGAAACAATAAAAGCTAGAAATGATTTATTGTTAAATGAAGGTAAAATACATAAAAATTGAAAAAAACCTATTTTAAAATATATTTTTATGTGATATAATGTTGGCACCATGAATGTGGAGGATGTTAAATGATTTTCAAAGACTATTACAAAATACTTAATTTAGAATCTAGTAAGATAACTCCTCAAGAATTAAAAATAGCATATAGGGAAGCTGCAAAGAAGTATCATCCAGATATTAATATTAATGACAAATTTGCAGAAGAACGATTTAAAGATATAAATGAAGCATATAGGGTGTTGTCAAATTCTACTTCTAAACGAAAGTATGACAGAATATGGAATAATAACGTGGGAAAAAAGAAGAAGTATGAAGAGAGCCAAAGGAAGAATGGCTCAAAATTTTCCGAATTTTTCACAATGTTTTTTGGAAATATTGTCGGTGAGGAGGAAAAATCCGACAATAAAGTAAAGAAAAAAATTCCTATAAGAGGAGAGAATGTAGAAACAGAAATTAATATGTCAATAGAGGAAACATATTACGGTTCAGAAAAGAAAATTTCTCTTAGGACTCTAAAAGGGAAGATGAAGACTTTTGTAGTAAAAGTCCCAGCAGGTATTAGGAATCAAGAAAAGATTAGATTGATTGGCCAAGGAAAAGCTGGAATAAATGGTGGTAAAAACGGAGATTTATTTATAAAAGTAAATATTCAAAATAGTAAAAGGTTTAGGTTAGAAGGAATAGATTTATACACAGATTTACGATTAACCCCATGGGAAGCTGCCTTAGGCACAAGAGCTACTATAGATACAATAGACGACACTGCTTCTGTCTATGTACCAAAGGGAATTGAAAGTGGAGAAAAAGTCAGAATTCAAGGAAAAGGATACAAAGACGGAAAAGGTGGAAGAGGAGACCTAATAGCTGAAGTAAAAATAATAGTACCAAAAGAATTAACGACAGAGGAAGAAAAGTTATACAAAGAATTAGAACAAATATCTAGCTTTAATCCAAGGAAAAGAGCGAATTAACATAATAACTTAAAATTGGTTGACAAAAACTTACAAATTAGGTATAATTAAACATAGTAGTGTTACAAAAGACAAACTATGTATATAGAAAATCGTAGAAGTGTGGGGTGTATAAATTATGTACAGTTGGGAAGGAAAACATTTTAGTATAATGGATCCAAATAACGTAAGTACAGTAGTATATCAAATAAATGAAACTTTAAAAGAAGATTTAGAAAAATCACCAAAGTATACAGTAACAAGATTGGACTATACAGAAGAAATGTATGGTGACAAGAAGAAGAAAACATTTTATGTTGATGACCCTTCTGATGACAAAGATGAACTTGTTATATTATCATTTGGTAAAGATAGAGTAGTAATTAATATGGCAATACTGCAAGGTGACAAGATAACAATTTCTAAAAAACCAACGCCATTAAAATTTAATACTCTTTATTCAGATACAGAAAAAGAATATAAAGAATTTAAGTACACACCAAGTTTTAAAAGACAAATTTCAATTATAGACCCAGAAACAACAGAAGAAGTAAAGCCTATGGTATATTTTGATGAAGAGGCTAACGAAGTTAGAGGTAAATGTAAACTTAAAGCAAATAAACCTTATTTTGCTTTCGAAATAAAAGATAAAAAAGATTAAAGGAGAGGGGAGTTCTAATGAACAAAACAGATAGTTTATCTGAAAAATCTTGCAATTCAATATTCTTTGAAGATGAGGCAAAAGTACTTACTTTTGCATGTATTACTACAGAAAATGTAAAAGATTTTCCTTTATTATTAGGAGAAGTGGGAACAAATAAAGTTGTAGCCCCAGAAAATGCAGAGGAATCAAAATATCTTGTAGTAGAAGGAAAAAAACTAAGTAAACAACTATATAGAATAACCACTAAAGAAGTTGCAGAAACAAGAATAGCAAGAGGAAGAAGTGTAACTAAACAAAAACTTGAAGATAAAGCTAAAGAGGCAAAAGAAGACGATTCTTCAAGATAATATCACAAAAGATAGGGATGAAATAAATGAATTATAAGTTACAGGGTATGTTAGAAAATGGCAAAAAGAAAATAATAATATTTGCAATATTATGGTTAGTAATTATAATCCTAGGAGTTGCTCCATTTTCTGCTTCTGTTACAGAGGCAGTGCAATCAGGTGCATTTAATTTCGAAATTTTTTTCGAGCAATTAGGAAAATATATCACTAGCCCTTTTTCTAGTTTTGGAGTTGTATTTGGAGCTACATATATAGGAACATTTGGTAAAAGTATTTTATATTTTACAATATTCTATTTAGCAGCTGTAATAGTTGGATTACTAAAAGCAGCACCTAAAAATGAATATACAGATATAGAGCATGGTTCTAGTGGATGGGCAGAACATGGCGAGCAATATAAAGTTTTAAGCAAAAAAAGTGGTATTGTACTAGCAGAAGATAATTATTTACCATTAAATAAAATGGGAAATATAAACGTGTTGGTTGTTGGACGGTTCAGGTTCTGGTAAATCTGCATCATATTCTATACCAAACGCACACCAATGTTTAGGTTCATACATATTTACAGATCCAAAAGGAGAATTATACGATAGAACAGCAGGATATTTAAAATCTAAAGGTTATAAAGTAAGAGTATTAAATTTAGTTAATCCAGAGTGTAGTGATGGGTATAACCCATTAGCACATATAAGAAATGAAATAGATGTTGATATTATTGCAAATACCATCGTTAAAGGACAAAGCGGGGAAAAAGCATCAGACCCATTCTGGGATGATATGGCAGAAATCTTATTAAAAGCTTTAATTTGGTATTTAATATCAACAAGACCACCAGAAGAGCAAAACTTAGCAAGCTGTGCAGAGCTTGTAAGGGCTGCAAATGATAGTGGTGGTACAAGTTTGTTAGGTGATTTAATTAATCAATTGGATTATACACACCCAGCAAGAAAGAACTATAAATCAATCGAAATAGCACCAGAAAAAACAAGAGGTTCTATTTTAAGTACATTACAATCTAGATTAGGTAAGTTCGATAGTAAAGATATAGCAGATCTAACATCGTCAGATACAATAAATTTTGAAGAAATTGGACAAGAAAAAACTGCTGTATATGTAGTTTCTTCAGATACACATACAACATATAATTTCTTACTTACAATTTTCTTTTCACAGATGATTCAACAATTATATGATTATGCAGATAAAGCTGGTGGTAAATTACCAGAAAAAACATTTTTCATACTAGATGAGTTTGCAAACATTGGTCAAATACCAGATTTTGATAAAAAGATATCTACATCAAGAAGTAGAGGTATTTCATTCAGTGTTATCTTACAAAACTTAGACCAATTAGAGGCTGTTTACGAGAAGTCATACGAAACTATAATTGGTAACTGTGATACACACGTATTCTTAGGAAGTAACTCTACAAAAACATTGGAATATTTCTCTAAAGCGTTGGGAGAAAAAACAATCTCAAGAGATAGTCATTCAACCAACCGTGACAAAGGTGGTTGGAAATCTGGTTCAAGTGATTCTGACCAAATAATGGGTAGAGCATTACTTACACCAGATGAGTTAAGAAGATTTGACAATGATATGTGTATTATATTTGTTAAAGGTGTAAGACCTGTTAAAGCAAATAAATTCTATTATTTTAGACATCCAATGGGAAAAGAAATGGCTAGATTAGAAATAAGCCATAATGATGCAGAAGTAGGAGAAAGAGGAGAATGGAGAATATTTAACCCAGCAAATCCTTATTCAGCAAGTTCAGAAACAAAAGCTCAGGATTTAAAAGTAGAATCTTTAGACGACTTGTTTGCTGATGATGAACCAAGTGAACCTAAAAATAATACTGAAGATGTAACAGCAGGTTCTACAAGTAGTGGAGTAGACCAAAACTTAAATACAGTAGATGCTCCAAAGCCAAAGTCTAAGCCTATGGAAATACCATTAGAGGATAATGACGAAGAAGTAAATAATTTGGATTTAGAAAAAGCATTAGAAGCAAAATTTGATGAGTTATTTGGAGCAGATGATGATTAAAATATGTTAAGGGGGGTAGTAAAAACTACTCCTTTTTTGTACTTTAAAAAGTATAAATTATAATTGTATATATAGTCGAAATATAGTATAATATATGTGCATTTTATATATTATCAAAGGAGAATAAATTGGAGACAACAGATTTAAAAGTAGTAGAAAACAAAGAAAATTTAAAAGTAGGAACAGTTTTAGGAATAGTTTTTATAAGCTTTATAATAATCTTTTTTATCTTATTTTTAGGTATAACACTTTATATATCTTCAAGTGATAAGATTATAACTGGTATTTATGTAAAAGGTGTTGAGGTAGCTAGCTTAACAAAGGAGCAAGCAATAGAAAAAGTAACTAATGAGTTTAATAATGTATTGCCAAACAATTTAACAGTAATTCATGGTGAATATGAAACCCAATTAAATTTAGAAGATTTAGGTGCAAACCTAAATATCGAAGATGCAGTAAATAGAGCGTATAACATTGGAAGAGATAGCAATATTTTTAAGAATATGGGTACAATAATAAAAAATTTAGTTTCTGCTAATGATTTAGAGCTTAATGTTACAGTAAATACAGAACAATGTACAGCAATTCTTAACGATATATCAACAAAATTGCCAGACACCGTTGTACAAAGTAGTTATTACGTAGAAGGAAATAAATTAATTATTACTAGGGGTAAAACTGGTAATATAGTAGATGTAACCCCATCGATAGAAAATATAAAAAATAAAATTCAAGATTTGTCATATGCAAGTAGTAAAATAGAGCTTGTAACAGTTTCAAAAGATCCTGATGCAATAGATATAGACAAAATTCATAATGAGATATACAAAGAACCTGTCAATGCTTATTATACAACAAATCCATATGTGGTATATCCACACGAAAATGGTGTAGATTTTAATATATCTGTTGATGAAGCAAAAGCTATGTTAAATGATGTTAAAGATGAATATGAGATTCCATTAAAATATACTGCACCAAGTGTAACAACAAATATGATTGGAACAGAAGCTTTTCCAGATTTACTTGCAAAATTTTCTACAAATTATAATTCAAGAGATACAGATAGAACAACAAACTTAAGACTAGCAGCAGAAAAAATAAACGGAACAGTATTAATGCCAGGTGAAACATTTTCATATAATACTGTTGTTGGAGAGAGAACTATAGCAGCAGGATATAAGGAAGCAGCTATGTATCAGAATGGTGAAGTGGTTGATGGTCTAGGTGGAGGTATATGCCAAATATCTACAACATTATATAATGCTGTGTTGTATTCAAATTTAGAAATAGTAGAAAGAAGAAATCACCAATTCGTACCATCATATGCAAAAGCCGGTAGAGATGCTACAGTTGTATATGGTTCAATAGATTTTAAATTTAAAAATACAAGAAATTATCCAGTAAAAATATTATGCACAGTAAGTGGTGGAGTCGCAAAATGTGAAATTTATGGTTTAAAAGAAAATCCAGATTACGATGTAGAGATTACATCAAGAGTTACCGAAACTACAGCCACAAGTATAAAATCAGAAACATATAAAACAGTAAGGCAAAATGGACAAGTAATAAGTTCAGAAAGAATAAATAAAGACACATATAAAAGACATTAAGAATTTCAGGGATTTGGGGACGTTCCTTTTTTCCCGCTATTTTATATTTATACAATAGTTATTAAAAACAGGGATTTTAGCACCGTCCCTAAAACACTATAGGAGGATAAAATGTATTTAATTGTAGGATTGGGAAATCCAGAAGGGGAATATTCAAGCACAAGACATAATATGGGGTTTGATGCAATAAACCATTTAAGCCAAAAACTTAATATAACTGTTACTAAAGAGAAGTTTAAAGCTTTATATGGCGATGGAATGATAAATAATGAAAAAGTCATTTTATTAAAACCTCAAACATATATGAACTTAAGTGGAGAGGCTATTATAAAATACAAGGATTTTTATAAAATTCCATCAGAAAATATAATAGTTATATATGATGATATAGATGTAGATATTGGCAAAATTAAAATTAGAAAAAAGGGTGGACCAGGTACACATAATGGAATGAAATCTGTTGTAGAAGAGCTACAGACAGAAGACTTTCCACGAATTAGAGTGGGAATTGGAAAACCAATGTTTAAGGAAATGATGATAGGGTATGTACTTCAAAAACTACAAGGTGAAGAGCGTGATATATTAAACGAATCAACTAAAAAAGCAGCAGATGCAGTATGTGATATTATAACTTATGGAATAGATAAAGCAATGAATATGTATAATTAAATTTGCTTAAACTATTATTATTAAGAAAGGGAAAAAATGCAAGAAATAAGAATAAAAGTTGATACTAATGAAAAAGTTGCAACTTTAATAGAAGATTACAAAATAGTAGAAAGGTATATTATTAAGAATCAAGATAACATAGAAGGAAATATATATAGTGGCATTATAAAAAATATAGTTCCAGGAATAAAAGCAGCTTTTATTGATATTGGTAAAGAAAAAAATGCTTTTATACATTTTGAAGATTTGAACAAAATCAATGAAGAAATTAAATTAAATAAAAAAATATTAGTACAAGTTCAAAAAAATCCAATTAAACAAAAAGGAGCTAAATTAACAGCCAATATAAAACTAACAGGAAGACAAATTGTTTTAATGCCAAAAACAAATTTTATAACTATTTCTAGAAAAATAGAAGATGAAGACCAAAAACAAAGACTAAAAGAAATCGTAGAAAAGCATATTCCTAGTGGGTTTGGAGCAATAATAAGAACGAGCTGTATTTCTGCTACAGAAGAAGAAATCTGCGATGATATACAAAGATTACTAAACAGATGGAATAAAATACAAAAAAAGATGTTAGAAAACGAAAGTAATTTGCCATGTTTAATAGAAGAAAATAATGATATTATTAAGTCTTTAATTCTAGGAACAGCAGATGGTAATATGAATAGAATTGTAACTAATAATGAAATGTTTAATAAAGAAATAGAGAATTTTCTAGAAGCATATAATTTAGACAATAATGTAAAAGTAGAACTTGAGAAAGATGTATTCGAAAAATATACTATGCAGAAAGAATTACAAGGTTTAGAAAATAACAAAGTTTGGCTAAGATGTGGAGGATATATTGTAATAGACAAGACAGAGGCATTAACTGCTATAGATGTTAATTCTGGAAAATGTGTAGGTAAAGATAATTTGGAGGATACAATATTAAGAGTAAATACAGAAGCCGCGAAAGAAATTGCAAAACAGCTTAGATTACGCGATATTGGCGGAATAATTATAATAGATTTTATAGATATGCAAGAAGACATAAGCAAGACGAAGTTATTAAATTGTTTTGTAGAAGAAACTAAAAAAGATAGAGCTAAAGTACAAGTAGAGGGATTTTCAAAGTTAAATTTATTAGAACTTACACGAAAGCAAATGTATGGTAAAGAGTAGAAATTAATAGTAAACATAATTTTTGAACTTTAAGCCCCGTCCCTAAAGTTCAAAAGTTGACAGAAGGGAGAAATGATGAAAGTAGGTTTTGTATCATTAGGTTGCTCTAAGAATTTGATAGATACTGAGATTGCAATAGGAATATTAAAAGAACACGGAATGGAGATTGTAAATAATCCAGAAGACGCAGAAATGATAATTGTAAATACTTGTGGATTTATAGACCCTGCAAAAGAAGAAGCCATAAATACAATTTTGGAAATGGCAGAATATAAAAAGAAAAAATGTAAATATTTAGTTGCTATGGGGTGTTTAGTTCAAAGATATACAGATGAATTAAAAAAAGCCTTGCCAGAGGTTGATTTGTGGATTAGATTAGATAAATACGATAAGTTTTACACTGCTATTGAGGAGTTAATAAATAATAAAGTAGAAGATAATAAAAAATATGGAGAAATTAAAACTTATCCTAAAGAGCCACTTCCATTAGCTAGCAAAGAAGAATTTTTGGGAAGAGAAATATCAACAGGAAATAATTTTGCATATTTAAAAATTGGAGAAGGTTGTAGCAATAGATGTACATATTGTGCAATTCCTTTTATTAGAGGTCCATTTATAAGCAGACCAGAAGAAGATATTATAGAGGAAGCAAAGATATTAGCTAAAAAAGGCATAAAAGAATTAATAATTATAGCTCAAGATACTACAAAATATGGTTTGGACTTATATAATGAGCCAAGGCTTGCTAAACTTTTAAGAAAACTTTGTAAAATAGATGGAATAGAATGGATTAGATTTTTATATTCATATCCAGAAGGAATAGATGACGAACTAATAAAAGTTGTAAAGGAAGAAAGTAAAATTTGTAAATATTTTGATATTCCAATACAACATATTTCAAATTCTGTTTTAAAAAGAATGAATAGGAAGACAAGTAAGCAAAATATAGAAGATGTTATAACAAAAATAAGAACAAATATATCAAATGTGCAAATCAGAACAACTGTTATGGTTGGTTTCCCAGGCGAAACACAAGCTGATTTTGAAGAACTTTATGAGTTTGTAAAGAAAACAAAATTTGATAATTTAGGAGCATTTACTTATTCAAAAGAAGAGGGAACACCAGCCGCTAGGTTAAAAGAGCAAGTTCATCCAATGACCAAAAAAGCTAGATATAATAAAATAATGGAATTACAACAGCAGGTTTCTAAAGACAATTTATTAAATTTAGTAGGAAAAGAAGAGAAAGTACTAATAGAAGGTATAACATTTGACGAAAAATATTATGTTGGAAGAACAAGTTACCAAGTTCCAGATATAGATGGAATTACATATATAAAAAGTGATAAAGAATTAACTATAGGTGATTTTGTAAATTGTACTATAGCTAAGTCTAAAGAATATGATTTAATAGCAAAGATATAATAAAGATATTTTGGCAAATATTTCTTTAAGTGGTCATAAATTAATAGAAAAGGAACGAGTTGTTATAACCCGTTCCTTTAGTTTTATGTATTAGTAATTTTCTGCATTTACCTCGAAGAATGATTGAGGATGATTGCAAACTGGACAAACTTTTGGAGCTTCTGTTCCAACAACTATATGTCCACAGTTTCTGCATTTCCAAACAACGATGCTTCCTTTTTTGAAAACTTCGCCGTCTTTTACATTTTCTAATAATTTTCTATATCTTTCTTCGTGATGTTTTTCTACTTCACCAATAGCTCTGAATTTTGCAGCTATTTCTTTAAATCCTTCTTCTTCTGCTTCTTCAGCAAACTTTTTGTACATATCTGTCCATTCATAGTTTTCACCAGCAGCTGCATCTGCTAAGTTTTGCATTGTATCACCAATACCATTTAAGTATTTAAAGTGAATTTTTGCATGCTCTTTTTCATTTTCTGCAGTTTCTAAAAATAGTGCTGCTATTTGTTCATATCCTTCTTTTTTTGCTACACTTGCAAAATACGTATATTTATTTCTTGCTTCTGATTCTCCTGCAAAAGCAGCTTTTAAATTTGCTTCTGTTTTTGATCCTTTTAATTCCATAATATCCCTCCCGTTATTTAACTTGTTACTATATAATATATCAAAAAAATGGACAAGTCAAGGAAATAAAAAGCGTATAAAATGTCGAAAAAACTGTACGTAAGATATATCAATGAAAGTTACTAATAATTTTTTTCGGGATTTTAGGAACGTCCCCAAATCCCTAGATTACTAGATTATATGTTTGTGTGGTTATAAAACATATTATAATTCCACACAATGTAGGAAGAAGGAAAGAAACAATGGTCCATTTTATACTTTTGGTTTCTTTTTTTATTGTTAGTAAAGTAGTACCACAAGGAAAATGCAATAATGTAAATATCATTACATTAATTGCGGTAAGTAGAGTCCAGCCATTTGATGTTAAAATATTTCCAATTACAGCAACATTTTCGATATCTATTAATTCTTTGTTTTTTAAATATCCCATTAAAATTATTGGTAGTACAATTTCGTTCGCAGGAATTCCTAAGATAAAACCTGTTAAAATATATCCATCTAAACCGATTATTTTTGCAAATGGATTTAATGTATTTGCAATAAAATCTAATATGGATACTTCGCCGATGTTAATATTAGAAAACAACCATATTACAATTCCAGCAGGTGCAGCTATAGAAATAGCTTTACCTAATACAAATAGAGTTCTATCAAATAAGGAACGAATTAATATTTTGCCAATTTGTGGAGTTCTATATGGTGGTAGCTCTAATGTGAAAGATGATGGAAGTCCCTTTAAGATAGTTTTAGATAGTATTTTTGAGACTAATAATGTTAATAAAATTCCTAATAAAACTACTAGCATAACTACTACTGCAGCAACTAATCCAGAAAATATACCTGCTATAGAACCTGAGATAAATATTGTTGCCACAGTAATTAAAAATGGAAATCTTCCGTTACAAGGGACAAAACAATTGGTTAGTATCGCAATTAATTTTTCTCTAGGAGAGTTTATTATTCTTGTGCCAACAATTGCTGCAGCGTTACAACCAAATCCCATGCACATGGTAAGTGCCTGTTTACCAGAAGTACATGCACATTTAAAACATCTATCCAAATTAAAAGCAATTCTAGGCAAAAATCCCAAATCTTCCAGAATAGTAAATAGAGGGAAGAATATTGCCATAGGTGGAAGCATAACAGAGATAACCCATGTAACAGTTTGATATACTCCATTTACAAGTAAGCTGGTAAGCCAGGTAGGAGAATGTAGATATTCAAAGAGAACTAAAATTTTCTCTTTTAAGCTAGCAAAAAAATCTGATAAAAGTTGGGAAGGATAATTTGCTCCAACTATTGTAATCCAAAATAATAAACAAAGAAAAAGCAGCATTATTGGAATTCCGAATTTCTTGGAAGTTAATATTTTATCTATTTTTATTGTTCGTTTTGTATAATTAACTTCTTTATATGTACAAACAGCATTAGTAATATTTTCGCATTGCTTTAGAATACTAGTTAATAAAGAATTTTCTATATTAGAAGCATTTATATCATTTCGGGCAAGTAAATAGCTAATTTCATCCAATTTTGTATTTATATTAGGTGTAATTAAATTAACTTGAAAATTATTAGAAATTGAGGAAAGCAACCTTTCGTTATTACATATTAATTTTAACGAAATCCATCTAGAAAGAGGAAAAGGAATATCTATCTCAGGCGAAAGTAAAGCTATGCTGTCTTCTATGATTGGAATATATTTGATAATCTTAGGTATAGGAGAAATTTTGCCAGAGCAAACATTAGTAATCTCGTTTTTTAGATTAACTAATGTTTTTTTCTTTTTCCCAATTGTACCTACTACTGGTACGCCTAATAGAATAGCTAATTTTTTAAAATCTATAGCTATTCCTTTTTTCTTTGCCTCATCTAATAAGTTTACACAAACTATTATGTTAGATGTAATTTCCATTATTTGAAATACTAAGTTTAGATTTCGTTCTAAAGAAGTTGCATCAACAACAATTACTATAGCATCAAGCTTCTCAAAGCAAATAAAATTTCTAGCAATTTCTTCTTCCTCAGAATTAGACATTAAAGAATAGGTTCCAGGAATATCAACGATAGTAAAATTGTCATTATTAAACTTATAATGCCCTTCGCAATTACCAACTGTTTTTCCAGTCCAATTACCAGTATGCTGTTTCATTCCGGTTAAACTATTAAAAATTGTGGATTTGCCAACATTAGGATTTCCAACAAGTGCAACTTTATAAGAAGACATAAAATCACCTCTGTATTTAATAATATGAAGAGTTTATTTATATAGTTACAATAATTTTTTGTGTATCTTCGCTTCTGAGTGCGATTATAGTTCCCCTTATTAAGTATGCAGTAGGATCTTTAAAAGGACTTCTAAATACAGGTGTAATATTAGAATTTTCTATAATTCCTAAATCAAATAACCTTCTTTTTATAAGTTGATTGCAATTTATATCTATAATTTTAGAAGTTTTGCCTATTTTTACTGTATCTAATGAGCAAAAATTCATAGTAATTCACCACCAATAAATGTAATAAGTAAAATTGACTATGACCAAATATATAAAGATATATTTTTTAATGGTAACATAATCTGTTATTTTATAATATGCAAGAAATTAGAGTATTGACAAATAAAAATATTAATATAAAATATGAAAAGTAAAGGAATAATAAAGGAGAGATTAATATGGCAAAAAGATTAAGAGGATTTGAAATAGCAAAAGGATGGGAAGATAAGGACATACATATTCCAGTAAGAAAAACAAAACATGCGGCTGCATATGATGTAGAAGCAGCAGAAGATGTTGTTATACCTGCATACAAACCAGGAATAAAACCAACTTTAATTCCAACAGGGTTAAAAGCATATTGCCAAGATGATGAATGGTATATGTTAGCAAACAGAAGTAGCGGGCCTAAAAAAGGATTTGTAATGGCAAATAGTATAGGTATAATAGATGCAGATTATTATGAAAATGAATCTAATGATGGACATTTTTATTTCCAATATTTTAATTTCCAAGACCATGATATCGAGGTAAAAAAAGGAGATGTAATTGGACAAGTCATATTCCAAAAATTTTTAACAACAGATGATGATGTAGCAGAAGGAAAAAGAGTAGGAGGATTTGGTTCTACAGATAAGAAATAGGAACTCGAATAAGTAGTAGAGAATCCAAAAACACAACAAAAAATATATAAGCCTTAAAATGCTGAATTACTAACGGTTTTGGCGATTTTAAGGCTAAAAAATCATTACCAAAAGTTTTGACTTTTGGTAATTTTTGTAGTATAATAAGAGTGTTGATAATTGAATAGACATTGAAAGGAGTGACTTGCATGTTTAATGTAGGCGATAAAATTGTTTACCCTATGCATGGGGCAGGAGTAATAGATGCAATAGAAGAAAAGGATATCTTAGGGGAGAAGCAAGCGTACTATATACTAAAGATGCCAGGTGAAGTTAAAGTAATGGTGCCAACAGCTAAAGCTGAAGAAATAGGGGTAAGAAGCATTATAGATAAAAGCAGTGCCGAAAAAGTCTTCAGAGTTTTAGAGTCAGACGAAACAGAAATGTCTATGAACTGGAACAAGCGTTATAGAGATAATATGGATAAAATGAAAAGTGGAGACATATACAAAGTTGCGGACGTTGTTAGAAACTTAAGTTTTAAACAAAAAGAAAAAGGTTTATCTACAGGCGAAAAGAAAATGCTGAATAATGCAAAGCAAATTTTAGTAAGCGAACTTGTTTTAACAGAACATGCTACACAAGACGAAATAGAGCAAATGGTTGATAGTAAAATTTCAACATCATATGAAGAATATAAAGTAGATTCAAATATTTCTGCATCAGATATAAGTAGCGACATTGTAAGCAAATTCATACCATTTAATTCAGGTGATATAAATAAAAAAGCATCTAATGATTAATACTTAAGAAGAAAGAAATTTTAATTTCTTTCTTTTATTGTATGTATAGCAACAAGGAAAAATGTAATTGGTGTATTTAGATGATAAATGTAAACACACCAATTATATTTTAATCAAAAGATAACTCTTGTAAAAATTAGGAAAATCTAATTTAAAAATAACAGGAGTTAATTTTTTGCAAAAATTTCCTTCTAAAAATATAGTTTTGTATACATAAAAGAAGGATTTATTGTTAAGTTGTCGAATATTAATTTATAGGGGAATTTTGCGCCATAATGCGAAAAAACAATAAAAACATTTACAAAATAAGGAAAAAGAAGCTAGCAAAGTTCTTTGTAAAAGAAAGGTAGGAAAATGATACGATATAGTGATGAACTTATAGATGAAATAAAAAACAATAATGATATTGTAGACGTTGTATCACAATATGTACATTTAAAAAGAAGTGGAAGAAATTATTTTGGATTATGTCCATTTCATAACGAGAAATCACCTTCTTTTGCAGTTTCTCCAGATAAGCAAATATTTCATTGTTTTGGTTGTGGTGTCGGGGGCAATGTAATTCACTTTATAAGTAAAATAGAAGGAATTAATTTTAGAGAAAGTATAGAATTACTTGCAGAACGAGCGAATATAACATTACCAAAATTAGAAAGTATTGGCGATAATAAAACTCAAGAATTAAAAGACAAAATATATCAAATAAATAAAGAAGCAGCATATTTTTATCATGAGAATTTGTACAAGCCAACAGCTAAACCTGCGCAAGAATATGTTAAAAAAAGAAAATTAAATAATGCAACATTAAAAGAGTTCTTAATTGGTTATTCAGGTAATTTTAATGAATTATATAATTTCCTAAAAAGCAAAGGCTTTTCTGATGAAGCAATATTAGCTTCAGACTTGGTAAACAAAAATGACCGAGGTCAATTTATAGACAGATTTAGGCACAGATTAATGTTTCCTATACAAGATGTAAGGGGAAGAATTATAGCTTTTGGTGGTAGAGTTTTAGATGATTCTAAACCTAAGTATATAAATTCACCAGAAAATTTAGTATATAGTAAAGGTAGACATTTATTTGGTCTATATAATGCAAAAAAACATGATACAAAAAAAATCTTAATAGTAGAAGGATATATGGATGTTATATCATTACATCAAAGAGGCATAACAAATGTGGTAGCTTCTTTAGGTACAGCAATGACAGAGGCACAAGGAAGGCTCTTAAGACGAAGTTCGGAGCAAATTATATTAGGTTATGATGCTGATGGTGCTGGGCAAGAAGCTATAGTAAGAGGACTAGATATATTAAGAAATTTAGGCTGTGATGTTAGAGTTTTACAAATTTCTGGAGCAAAAGACCCAGATGAATATGTTACAAAATATGGGCCAGAAAGACTAAAAAAATGTATTGATGATGCAATATCTTTAGTAGAGTTTAAAGTTAGAGTTTTAAAAAGAACATTAAATCTTGACAATACTGCGGACAAAATAAAATTCTTAAATGAAGTTGCAAAAATATTAGCAAGAGTCGAAAACAGTATGGAACAAGAAATATATATAGAAAAAATTTCAAAAGATTATGATATTTCTAAAGAAGCATTATATTCGGAAATTAAAAAAATATTATATCCTAAAAATGCTAGTTCTAAAATTCTAGAAAAAAGAAATACTCAGTATAACATAGTAAAAAAAGAAGATACTAAAATTAGTGAGGCAAGATTAAAAAGGGAAAATACAATAATTGCAATGTTGCTTATGTCTAATGCAAATGTATATTCTAAAATAAAAAACAAGATAAAGCCTGAAGATTTTAAATATGAAAAAAATAAAAAGATTTTAGAAAGAGTTTATGCAGAATATGAAAAGGGTATAACAGAAATATATGATGTTTTAAGTTTATTCGAGGATGAAGATATTATAAATCACATAACAGAAATTATGGCAAAAGATTATGGTATTACAGATATAGACAAAGGAATAGATGATATTTTAAATACATATGAAAGAGAAAACTTAAAAGAAAAACGAGATGAAATATTAAAATCTTTAGAAGATTCTGAACTTGATAATGAAAGTAAGTTAGCACTTGAAAGAGAATTAAATGACATAATTATTAAACTTGCGAAATAACTAGGAGGTTATAATGAAAAAGATAGAAGGACAAGAAGAAATAACAGAAAAAAATGATGCTCAAGAAATCGAAAGAGCAGAAACAGAAAAAAAGGTAAAAAGAATATTAGATTTTGCAAAGAAGAATAAAAAAATAACTTATGGGGATTTAGCAGCTGAGTTAGACGATTTATCAACAGAACAGATGGAAAGAGTATTTGATGCTTTGGAAAAAATGGGTGTTGATATTGGTAAAGATGACGATTTAGACGAAGAAGGTCCTGACGAAGAAGATTTACAAGAAGTAGAAGATTTAAAATTAGATGAAATTGATGTTGCTGGTTACGAGAGTAGTAATATTGATGACCCAGTTAGAATGTATTTAAGAGAAATAGGTAAGATACCACTTCTTACATATGAAGAAGAATTAGATTTAGCAAAAAAAGTTTTAGAGGGAGATGAAGAGGCTAAACAAAAATTAGCAGAGTCTAACTTAAGATTAGTTGTAAGTATTGCTAAAAAATATGTTGGAAGAGGAATGCTATTTTTAGATTTAATACAAGAAGGTAACATGGGACTTATAAAGGCTGTTGAGAAGTTTGATTATACTAAAGGATTTAAATTTAGTACTTATGCAACATGGTGGATAAGACAAGCTATTACAAGAGCGATAGCAGATCAAGCTAGAACTATAAGAATTCCAGTACACATGGTAGAAACAATTAATAAATTAATTCGTACTTCTAGACATTTATTACAACAATTAGGTAGAGAGCCAACGCAAGAAGAAATTGCAGAAGAGATGGAAATGCCAGTTGAAAAGGTTATGGAAATCCAAAAGATTGCTCAAGACCCAGTTTCTTTAGAGACACCAATTGGTGAAGAAGATGATAGCCACTTAGGTGATTTTATAAAAGACGAAGATTCTCCAGAACCACAAGATTCTGCAGCATATACATTGTTAAAAGAGCAATTAGAAGAAGTTATGAGTACATTAACACCTAGAGAAGCTAAAGTATTAAAGCTAAGATTTGGATTGGAAGATGGAAAGGCTCGTACTTTGGAAGAAGTAGGAAAAGAATTTAAGGTAACTCGTGAAAGAATTAGACAAATAGAAGCAAAAGCTTTAAGAAAATTAAGACATCCAAGTAGAAGTAAAAAATTAAAAGATTATATGAGCTAAAATAAATAAAAAGAAATATAGTAATAAAAAAGTTAAAAGTAAAGTGCACGATAGAGTGATAAAAAAATTAAATGCAAAATTAACATAAGAATAATGCATCTATAACGATAAAGATTATGTAAACGCCTTAAAAAGATTGACTTTAAGGCGTTTTTTTGCTATAATATATATATCTATGGAGATAAAATAAAAAGAGAGGTGAAAATCTTAGCATAGCTAGGATAATTAATTATGAAAAGTAAAGTTATAAGTAATAAAAGAAATATATTTGGAATTATAAAAGAGACTGTTTTTGGAAGTATGGCAGACTTCTTTAAAGAATTAGGTGGTACAGACGAAGACGAAATGCAAGAAGAAGCTGTTACACCAGATGTAAAAGCTGGAGTAGCTAAAGTAGAGGCGACTACTTTAGATGATAATAAAGATTATGTAGAGGTTTCAGCAGGGAAAACTGTAAATTTCGGTGGACTAGATTCATATAAAAGAAAAGTAGATACTTCAAAAGTAGTAAAAGCACATGAAGAAAAATTAAAAAACAGCCAAGAAAAAGCAGATGATGAAAAAGAAAAAGGTGCTGCTAGAACAAGAGGAGCAAGATAACAAAAAACATTAGGTTTTATCCTAATGTTTTTTCCGTTTTAGTTAATTAACAGATTGGTAAGTTGTCACCAATTATTAACTAAATAGAAATTTTTAAATTATCTTTTCCTACAATAAAATTTTTTATATTTAAACGTAAAGCTTGTCCTTTAGTATATTCATGCATATGTGTTGAAATTATAGTTTTATTTTTGTATTTATTACACAAATATTTTATATCCTCGATTCCCATATGTGCAGGTGATACATTTTGTGCATGCGACATATCTAGAATTGATATATCTGTTTCTTCTACGATATTTTCAATAGCATTACAGAATTTACTATCTCCAGAAAATCCTATTTTTTTATTATTTAAAGTGATTATATATCCATATGCTGGTTCAAAATTTCCATGTTTTACATATTTAGAATATGCCACAAAATCTTTTCCTTCAATTTTACTTTCTCCATCAAATTCAACAAATTTTACATTTATAGCATGGTTTATTCTATCAAAATCACCTGGAAATCCTATATCAAATAGTAATTTTACTTTTTCTTTTGTTCCTTTTGGACAATATATACATACTAAATTATCATTTTTCTGAAAATATCTATCGAACATAAAAAATGGTATATCAAAAAAATGATCTCCATGTAAATGTGTAATTAAAATACTTTCTATTTCTCCAGTATTATAACCTAATTTTTTTATATGTTTCACTATCCCATTTGGTACATCTATTAGTATTTTTTTATCAATTAAAGTAGATGCACTCATATCTGTAGCTCCAATTGAACCGCTACCAATAATATTAATTTCCATATTTATCTTCCTCAAAAAATTACTATTTTTCAATAACATTATAACAGCCATTAGTACAATTAACAATTTTATTTTAAGTCGAATAACAACTTTTGTTTAGTTAGCAGTTTAAAGAATAGAAATTAAAATAAATTATTAAAAATAATCAAATTGTTTACTTGTTTTTTGTAAAGAAATATTGTATAGTATTTCTTACAGGAAATGAGAATAAGCAGATGTGGTTTGCCTCCTACAAAAAGGAGGTGAGGCGTATGATAGAAGTACATACTTTATTATTAATAATAAAATTACTTTTTACTGGTCTTGTATCAGTAACTATCATTACGTTTGCCTTAATTATTGCATTAGTAGTAATTATTAGCAAACAAAAATAACCAATAAAAAAACACATCTGTCTTGACCGGGAGATGTGTTTTTTACATCTATAACGGCAAACCACTTTTGTGGTTTCTCCATTTCCTGTATTTATTTTACTATGAAAAAATATATTTGTCAAATAAATTTTGAGCTATAAAAGATTGAAATTGAAAAATAAAATTTTTAAAAATTAATAATAAAAAAGGTTAATTACAAAAAGTAAAATAGCCTGTATTCTTAGATACAAGCTATTTACATCAGTTTTAATATTGGTAGCGAAGATGTGATTCGAACACATGACCCTTCGGGTATGAACCGAATGCTCTAGCCAACTGAGCTACTTCGCCATTTGCTGTAACAGATATTATTATAATAGCATATCCTTTTTTTGTCAATAGAAAAAGTAAAAAAAGATATTTGATTTCGCTGTATTGCATACTTATTTTAGAAATAAAATGACTAACAAAAGTTAGTCTAAATAATTAATATAATTTTAAAGTATCTTCAACAACGTCTGAAACAGGTAATACATCATCATTATCAATATTAATTTTAAAATTAACCTCATTTTTTTCATCTTTAAATACAGAAATAGTGACAGTACCTATGTACATTTAAATTCATCTCCTTTTTCTTGGGTGTAAAAAATATAATATCAGATAAAAAATGCAATGTCTGTTGAAAGATGTCGAATATTAAAAATATTTTAAATTTTTTTAATATTTCTAACAATATATTCTTGCCTAAATAATTGTTAAATTAAGAAAAATATGATAACATAACAAGAAGAATTAAGATGAACTTTAGGGACGGGGTTAAAAGTTCATTTGCTCAACATAAAATTTGAACTTTAAGCCCCGTCCCTCGAGTTCAAAAGGAGAGGAAAATGCCTGATTTTGTACATTTACACATACATAGTGAGTTTAGTTTATTGGATGGTGCGAATAGAATAAAGGATTTACCTGTAAGGGCGAAAGAGCTTGGAATGAAAGCGATGGCAATAACAGATCATGGCGTTATGTATGGTGTTATTGACTTTTATAAAGCATGCAAAAAAGAAGGAATTAAGCCAATAATTGGTTGCGAAGTATATGTAGCTTCAAGAACAAGATTTGATAAAGAACCACAAGATAAAAAATATTATCATTTGATATTGCTTGCAAAGAATAATAAAGGCTATCAAAATTTAAGTAAATTAGTTTCGTTAGGATTTACAGAAGGTTATTATTATAAACCTCGTATAGACTTAGAAATACTAGAAAAATACCATGAAGGAATAATTTGTTTAAGTGGATGTTTAGCCGGAAGCGTAAGCCAAGCGATATTAAATGGAAATATAGAAGAGGCAGAAAATGTAGTTAAATGGCACAAAAATGTATTTGGAGAAGACTATTACTTAGAAATCCAGAATAATGGTGTAAAAGAACAAGTAATGGTTAACCAAAAGATAATTCAAATTGCAAGAAGATTGGATATTCCAATTGTAGCGACAAATGATGCACATTATTTAAAAAGAGAAGATGCATATAATCATGAAGTATTACTTTGTATACAAACAGGAAAACGAATTACAGATGAAGATAGAATGAGATTCGAAACAGATGAGTTATATGTAAAATCTCCAGAAGAAATGTCTGAATATTTTAAGAATTTCTCAGATGCAATAGAAAATACAGTAAAAATAGCAGAAAAATGTAATGTAGAGTTTGAATTTGGACATACAATTCTTCCTAATTATGATGTGCCAGAAGAATATGCTACACATTATGATTATTTTAAAAAATTATGTGATGATGGTATAAAGAAAAGATATGGCGAAAATCCTTCACAAGAGATATTAGATAGAGCTGAATACGAACTTAAGATAATATCACAAATGGGATATGTTGACTATTATCTAATAGTTTGGGATTATATAAATTATGCTAAATCTATAGGTATACCAGTTGGACCAGGACGTGGGTCTGGTGCGGGTTCTATTTTAGCATATGCAATAGGAATAACAGATATAGACCCTATGAAGTATAATTTACTTTTTGAAAGATTTTTAAATCCAGAAAGAATAAGTATGCCTGATTTTGACGTAGACTTTTGCTACGAAAGAAGAGGAGAAGTAATAGATTATGTAGAAAGAAAATATGGTAAAGACCATGTTTCTCAGATTATTACTTTTGGAACAATGTCTGCTAGAATGGTAATTCGTGATGTTGGAAGAGCATTAGATATGCCATATGCAGAATGTGATAAATTAGCAAAAATGATACCAAACGAATTACATATTACAATAAAAAAAGCAATGGAGCAAAATAAAGAGTTACGAGATTTATATGAGCAAGATGACGAAATTCATAAGATGTTAGACATTGCTATGGCATTAGAAGGTATGCCAAGACAGGCATCTACACATGCCTGTGGTATAGTTATAACAAAAGAGCCTGTAGATACATATGTTCCTTTATATGTAAGAGATGGACAAATATCAACACAATTTATAATGACAACATTAGAAGAACTAGGTCTTTTGAAGATGGACTTTTTAGGACTTAGAACACTTACAGTTATACAAGATGCTATAAATTTAGTAAAAGAAAATAGGGGAATTGATGTTGAATTTGATAAAGATATGAATGATCCTAATGTATATAAATTATGGCAAAATGGGGAATCTGTAGGAATATTCCAATTTGAAAGTCAAGGTATGACAAACTTTATGAAAGAATTAAAGCCAGACTGTTTGGAAGATATTATAGCTGGAGTTTCATTATACAGACCTGGACCAATGGACCAAATTCCAAGATATATTAAGAATAAAAAAGATCCAGAAAACGCAGAATATACACATCCTTCACTAATACCAATTCTTAAAGTTACATATGGCTGTATGGTATACCAAGAACAGGTTATGCAAATAGTTCGTGATTTAGCAGGTTACTCATTAGGAAGAGCTGATTTAGTTAGACGTGCTATGGGTAAGAAAAAGCTAGATGTAATGGCAAAAGAAAGAGAATACTTTATACATGGTCAAACAGACGAAAATGGAAATGTAGTAATTAAAGGATGCATTAGAAATGGTATAGATGAAGCGTCTGCAAACAAAATATTCGACGAGATGGCAGAGTTTGCAAAATATGCATTTAACAAGAGCCATGCTGCAGCTTATGCAGTTGTATCATATAGAACAGCATATTTAAAAGCATATTACCCAGAAGAATTTATGGCAGCTACTCTAAATAGCTTTTTAGGAAATTTAGATAAAATTCCTATGTACATTGATGAATGTAAGAGATTAAAAATAGATATTTTAAAACCAGATATAAATAAAAGTTATACTAAATTTACAGTTGATAATGGAAAAATAAGATTTGGTTTGGGTAGTGTTAAAAATGTTGGGATTGCAGCAGTAAATGCGATAGTAAAAGAAAGAGAAGAAAATGGAACTTACGAAAGTTTTACAGATTTTTGTGAGAGAATGAAAAATGAAACAGTAAACAAGAAATGTATAGAAAGTTTGATTAGAGCAGGAGCTTTTGATGAATTTGAACAAACTAGAGCAACATTACTTGCATCATTTGAAAGTATATTAGATACAATTCAAGACACAAATAGAAAAAGTTTTGCAGGTCAAGTTACAATGTTTGATTTAGCTAATCCAGAAGATAATGTAAATGAACTTAAATATACATTTAACGAGCAGAAAGAATTTTCGGAAAAAGATTTGCTTTCTATGGAAAAAGAGATGCTTGGAATATATATTTCTGGTCATCCATTAGAAAAATTAAGAGCTCAAATAGAAAATGAAACTAATATTAATTCGATGAAGCTTAAAGAATTTGCAAATTTACAAGCTACTGTGCTAGATGAGGGAGAATTTATAGCAAGAAAAAATGAATTCAAAGATGGTCAATTTGTAAAATATGCGGGAATTATTACAAGTGTAAAGAAAAAATATACTAAAAATAATACTATAATGGCATTTGTAACAGTTGAAGATTTATATGGTACAGTAGAAATTATAGTATTTGAAAATTGCTATCAAGAATCTTCTAAATACTTAGTAGAAGAAAGTATTGTTATGGTAGAAGGTAGATTAAGTATTAGGGAAGATGATGAACCCAAAATTGTTGCAAGAACTATAAAGCCATTTGGAGATAATACACAAAAAATTCTTACAATAGATATAAACGGAATGGATGAACCACAAAAAGACAAATTAAGAGGTCTTATAAGATTCTTCCATGGCGAGAGAAATAATATGCCAGTTCAAATAATGGAAGATGGTGACTTAAAACCTTGTGGAGGAATATATTTAACAGATGAAATATTAAAAGAGTTTGAGGAAACCGTAGGAAAGGAAAGAATAGAGATATAAAGTAAAATGAGCTTTAAGATTAAGAATTGATATAAAAAAAGGAAGGAAATATGTGTACTTTTCATATTTCCTTCTTTTTTTCTTATTTGCGTATTATATTTTTGATAGGGAAAAAAAGAACGGCCCCCAATCCCGAGGACGTTCTTAAATTTTTTATAACCATTCACCATATTTCTTAATATATCTATGTTTTGCAAATTGAGCAATTATACAATAAACAACTGGTGTTAAGAAAATTAATGCCATATATTTTAATGGAATTGCAACTAATCCAATTGCAGCTCCTAATGGAGTAAATGGAACTAAAATTGCAAGTAATGATACTATTATAGATGACATATATACTGGTTTTGCTGCATTACTTTGTATAAATGGAACTTTAGCAGTTCTAATAATATGCAATCCAAATAAATTAGATATTATACCATAAGAGAACCATATTGTTTGGAATAATGCTGCATCATTAGGTCCTAATTTAAATACAAACCATAACATAGCAAATACAATCAAATCAAAACATGAACTCAAAGGACCCATTGCAATCATAAATCTTTTAATTGCTTGCATACTCCATTTTCTAGGTTTCTTTAAAGCATCTGAGTCAACATTATCAAATGGTAAAGTCAATTGTCCAATATCATATAAAAGACTTTGTACAAGTAGCTGAATTGGAGTTATAGGGAAGAATGGTAACAAAATACTTGCAATCAATACAGATATAACTTCACCAAAGTTAAAGCTTACAGCAAGTTTAATGTATTTTAATAAGTTAGAAAACGTTTTTCTTCCTTCTGTAACACCATCTAATAAAACATTTAAATCTTTTTCAAGTAAAATAATATCTGCAGTTTCTTTTGCAATATCAACAGCAGTGTCTACAGAGACACCAACATCTGAATTAGTAAGAGAAGGGGTATCGTTAATACCATCTCCCATATATCCAACTACATTTCCACTAATTTTTAATAAACGAATAATTCTTGCTTTTTGAATAGGTGATAATTTAGCAAATACATTATGCTTTCTTTTTAATAATCTAATTACACCATTGTCAGGTAATTTATCAATCTCGCTACCAAGAATAATTTTATGAGTTTTTATTCCTACTTTTTTACAAATACAGCTTGTAACTTCTGCATTGTCTCCTGTTAAAACTATAACTCTAATTCCAGCTTCGTTCATACGTTTTATTGCCATAGCTGCAGACTCTTTAGGTGGATCTAAGAAGCCAATGAATCCTGTAAGAATCATATTAGATTCGTCACTTACATCAAAATTTGCTTTACCAGTAACATCTTTTTCACAAACAGCGATAACTCTTAAACCATCTTTATTTAAATCTGTAGATATTTTTTTTATGTTCTTTTTTATTTCTGGTGTAATATTAGAAATTTCATCTTTATAAGATACTTTTGTGCAAATATTTAAAATTTCTTCTACAGCACCTTTTGTAATCATTTTTAAATGACTTGATTTATCTGTAACTATAACAGATAGCATTCTTCTAGTGAAATCAAATGGAATCTCATCAACAACTGCATAGTCATCTTTTAAATGGTCTAAGCCATTTTCTAATGCACGCGAAATAACTGCTTTATCTATATTTCCATCTAAGCCGGTTTGATGATAAGAGTTTAAAAATGCATCTTCTAATACTCCAATATCTTCATCCCCATGGATATCTAAGTATTTTTCTAGAACTATTTTATCTTCTGTTAAAGTTCCTGTTTTATCTGTACAAAAGACATTCATAGAACCAAAACTTTCAACAGAATCTAGTTTTTTTACAATAGTTTTCTTTTTAGACATTCTTACAGCACCTTTAGATAAACAAGAAGAAAGAATTACAGGGAGTAGTAAAGGTGTAATTCCTATTGCTATTGCAACAGAAAAAGTAAAAGCTACTAGTAAATCATGTTTCCAAGCATTAACTATAAAAGTAAGTGGAATCATAAATAGCATAAATTTTGTTAATAATTTACTTATATTTTCAATTCCTTTTTGAAATTCTGTCTTTGGCTTACCAGATGTAATTGTATGTGCGACTTTACCAAAATAGGTATCGTCTGCAACTTTTACAACAACACATTTGGCAGAACCACTCACAACATTTGTTCCCATAAAACATATATTGTCTAAATCAGTTATGCTTTCTAATTCATCAATTGACTTTAGTTCAGAGTCTGGAACTTTTTTTATAGAGTCAGATTCACCAGTAATAGATGATTGTCCAACAAATAAGTCTTTGGCTTCTAGTATTCTTAAATCTGCAGGAACTAAATCCCCAGCAGATAGTGAAACAATATCACCTACAGTAAAGTCTTTAAAAGGAATTTTTTCCTTTTTGCCATTCCTTATTACAGAACCTTTTGTTTCTACCATTTCTTTTAATTTTTCTGCTGCTTTGTTAGAACGATATTCCTCAAAAAATTCAAGAAAAGTACTAATAAGAACCAAACAAATAATAACTATTATATTGGCAGGGTTTGGAATAGCAGGTAAAATAATATCTGTATAAATTAAAACTAATGCTATACCTAAAAGTATTGCGTTAAATGGACTAAATAAGCTTTCAAAAAAGTAATGATACCAACGCTTAGGTTTAGCACCACTTATTTGATTTGTGCCATATTTTTTTTGATTTTCAGCTACTTGTGAAGCTGTTAATCCAGCCATGTTTACCTTATATTTATTTATAAAGTCATTTTTATTAGTTAGCGCTATATTTCCATATTCTTTTTTTATATCGAATTCTTCAATCTTTTGTGCCATGTTAATTTCCTCCTCCTAAATAACTATGTAGCTGCAAACAAAATAAGTTTGTAGTTGGAATAGTAAATTATTTTTCTAAAAGTATTTTACAAATATCTCTAGTTGAATATTTCTTTGCAAGTAATTTTGCATTAACTTTCATCTGTTTAAATTTTTCTGGATTATTAAGTAACGAGTGTAGAGTTTCATTAATATTCGTACTAGATTTTATCCATATTCCAACTCCTTTTTCTTCAAGAAATTCTGCGTTTTGAAATTCTTGACCAGGAATTGGGTTAATAACAATAATAGGGAGTCCAGAAGCTAAGCTTTCTGATGTAGTAAGGCCACCAGGTTTAGTTACTACTAAATCTGAAACGCTCATAAGCTCTGGAACATTATTGGTATATTCCATTATTTTTATGTCTTCTGACATACTAGAATTGTCAGCAAGTTCTTGGAATTTGTTTTTCATTTTTACATTTTTTCCAGAGATTGCTACAATTTGAATATTATCAAAATCATTTAGTAGTGAACTTAAAACTTTTAATGTCTTGGTTTTTCCAAGCCCAAATTCACCACCACCAAAGAATAGGATGGTTTTCTTATTTTCTTTTAATCCAAATTGCTTTAAAATTTCTGTTCTATCAAAATTTAATAAAAATTTATTAGATAAAGGTATTCCTGTTGCAAATATTTTTTCTGCTGGTACTTTTTTCTTTATTAAATCTTCTTTCATTTTATTATGTGCAACAAAGAAATAATCAATACATTTTTTACCTACTAACCATTGGTCATGTGGAGCAAAATCGGTCATGATTGATGCTATCTTACAATTTATTTTATTATGTTTTTTTAAATAACTACACATTTGGCTTGCAAAAGGATGAGTAGAAATTATTAAATCTGGCATATATTCTTGCAATAATGTATTTAACTTTCTAGCTAATATTTTATTAGAAGTACTAGATAATTCTGCAACAAGCCCATGTTGTGAAGTGTAGTAAATTGTTCCCCATGCCCAAGGAGCTTTTTTTGCCATTTCCTTATACGCAACAGTAGTTAACTTTTCTAAATGTTTATTAACATATTTCATACAGTCAATTATTTCTGTTTCTATATTCGGATAATTATTTTTAATATATTCATTAATTGCATTTGCGGCAGATAAATGCCCACCACCATACGATGCATAAAAAATTAAAACCTTTTTCATTTTTTTCTCCTATAAAATTTAATTCCAAAAAAATTCTATCACAAACTATTAAAAAATAATAGAAAAACTTGAATAAATTTGGAATTTTTACACAAAATATTTTAAAGAAAAATTTGGAGAAGATGAGAGATTGGAGGAAGTAAATTGAAAAGGTATTATAAAATATTATTTCTAATGGTAACAGTTTTATTACTCATAGTTTTAATAAATATTATAGCGAAAGATAATTCTAGTAATGTTTATGCAGCTTCTAGCAGTTCAACATCGGATTTACAATTAATGGCAAGAGCAATTAATGGCGAAGCAAGAGGAGAACCATACGAAGGACAAGTTGCAGTTGGAGCTGTTATTTTAAATAGAGTTAGAAGTTCAAGTTTTCCAAATACTATAGCAGGAGTTATTTACGAGCCAGGAGCTTTTACAGCAGTAGCAGATGGACAGATAAATGTTCCTATTGCAGAAAATTCTACTGTATATAAAGCTGCACGAGATGCATTAAATGGTTGGGACCCAACAGGTGGAGCAATATATTATTTTAATCCAGATACAGCAACAAATAAATGGATATGGTCAAGACCACTTATAAAACAAATTGGAAAACATAGATTTTGTAAATAGGAGGATATAAAATGGGTTTAAAAGAAAAAGTTATAGACTGGAAAAACAGATTAAAAGATAGACATATGTTAACAATTATCGTTACTTTAATTGCAATAATAGCAATTCTTGCAATGGTAATTTATAAGAAACAAACAGAATATAGACAAGCATCAGAAAATTCATATAACCAAGCTTTTTATGAATTAGTAGATTATGTACAAAATGTAGAAAACTATTTGGGTAAATCTTTGATTTCTACAACACCAGAACACGGAGCAGAAACTTTAACTAGAGTTTGGAAAGAAGCAAATTTAGCTCAAACTTATTTATCACAATTACCAATAAGTAGTAACGAACTAGAAAACACATCAAAATTTTTAAATCAGGTAAGTGATTATAGTTACTCACTATCAAGAAAGAACATAAATAATGAATCTCTAAGTCAAGAAGATTTAGATAATTTAAAAGAATTACATGAGTACAGCGTTAATTTAGAAAATGTATTAAATCAATTATCAAATGATATAAATAATGGAAGAGTGAAGTGGGGAGAACTTACTAAAAAGGGAAGCAGTGTATTTGCACAACAAGTTAGCAACATTTCTAAAGATAGTTTTGGAAATATAGAACAAGAATTTCACGAATATGCAGGGTTGATTTATGATGGTGCTTTTTCTGAACATATTACAAAAGCAGAGAAAGTAGGTCTTACCGGTGAAGATATAGATGAAGAAAAAGCTAAGAATATTGCTATGGACTTTGTTGGCAGAGATCAAATTAAAGAAATTAATTCTAATGGATTGGCAGAAAATGCAGATATTCCAACTTATGATTTTAATGTGAGATTAAATAATCAGGACGATTCTAATGAACTTACTATATCTATAACTAAAAAGGGTGGACATATCTTATTTAGTAATTTTAACAGAGATGTAGAAGTAGAAAATATAGATGATGAAACAGCAAATAAAATCGGTTTGGATTTCTTAAACTCAAAAGGATATACCAATATGAAGAGAACGTATTATTTAAAAGAAGAGGGAGTTATGACAATAAATTATGCGTATGTACAAAATGATGTAACAATGTACCCTGACCTAATAAAATTAAAAGTAGCATTAGATAACGGAGATATTTTAGGAATAGAGACACAAGGGTATTTAAATTCACACACAGAAAGAAATATACCAGAAGTAAAAGTTTCAAAAGAAGATGCTAAGAAAACATTGAATAAAAATTTAGAGATAAAATCAGAAGGATTAGCAATAATTCCAACAGAATATAAGACAGAAATTCTTTGTTGGGAATTTAAAGGAACAGTAGATGATACAGATTTCTTAGTATATATCAATGCAGAGACAGGTAAAGAAGAAGACATTCTAACAATAGTAAATACTCCAAATGGAACTTTAACTATGTAAACCTTTGAACTTTAGGGACGGGGTTAAAAGTTCATATCTTCTGTTAACTTAGCCTATATACTAAATTACGAGGAAAATGTCTTAATCAAAAGATAATTTGAATATAATAGAAAGAAATAATAAAAAAGAGTACTTAAATGGACGTAAAAGCCATTTTAAGTACTCTTTAAACAGTTGATAAGTTGACAATAATCCAAAATTAGCGTAAAATGGAAGAGAAGATTTATTAGAAATAAAAGGAGATTTTTTATGCTGAATAATAATAGATTTCTTGAGAAGATAACATCAAGAACAAAAATATATTTAGCAATTATAGCATTTCTATTAATTATTATATGTATAAATAAGCCTGTGTTTATAGTTCCAGGAATAATTTTATTCATATTAATAATTATTTATTCTTATTGGACGAATAGCAAGCGTAATGCAGAATTATCAAGACAGATTCAAAACTTGACTATGACAATGGATGGAACTGCTAAAAAGTCATTAATAAATTCGCCTTTTCCATTAATAATCATAGAAACAACAGGAAATATTATATGGAAAAGTTCTAAATTTGTTTATGAATTTGCAAATATAGATATAAACAATTATCTAATAGATATATTAGAAGAGATTAAAGAGGATATAGAGGCACAGCAAGATAAAAAACAAAAAACTATTACTAAAAAAGTTCAGATTGGTAATAAGATATATAGTGTTTTAGGTGAATATATTCGTTCAAAACAAAATGATAAGTCCGAATACATAACAATATTGTATTTCTTAGATATAACGCAAATTGTGAAAGAAAAGAAAAAGTACGAAGATTCTAGAACTTGTGTTGGAATTTTAATGGTAGATAATTATGAGGAGATTATTCAAAGAATAGACGTGGAAAATAGACCACAAGTTATTGCTGAAATAGAAAAGGTAATTTATGATTGGGCAGCATCTTCTGGTGGTATAGTTGTTAAGAATGACAGAAATACATTTGTATATGTTTTTGAATATAAGTATTTAAAAGAAATTAAAGAAAATAAATTTGATATATTAGATCAAATTAAAGAAATAAATGTTGAAGCTGGAATCCAATTAACTTTAAGTATTGCAATATCAATAGATGGGGATACAAATTACGATAAATATAAAACAGCATTAGAAAGTATGGATATTGTTCTTGGAAGAGGTGGAGACCAAGCTGTTGTAAAAGAAAACGGAAAATATATATTCTTTGGTGGTAGAACCGAAGAAGTAGAAAAGAGAACAAAAGTAAAAGCAAGAACAGTTGCTCATGCTTTAGAAAATTTAATAAAAGAATCAGACAATATTTTAATTATGGGTCATTCCAATGGAGATATAGATTCTATGGGGTCAAGCCTTGGAATTTATAGGTTAGCCAAAACATTAGAAAAAGAAACAAATATAGTAAATAACACATATGGTATGACTTTAAGTAAATTTATAGAAGAATTAGAAAAAGATGATGAATATAAAGATGTTATTATAGGTAAAAATGAAGCTTTAAACAAGGCTACAAATAAAACTTTATTAATAGTTACAGATACACACAAACAAAATTATGTAGAAGTACCAGAATTATTAGATAAAGTTGGTCAAATTGTTATTATAGATCATCATAGAAGAAGTACAGACTATATAGAAAATGCAACGCTTACATTTCAAGAGGTATATGCATCTTCTGCAGCTGAATTGGTAACAGAAATTTTGCAATACACAGATGTAAAAATAAAACTTAAACCTATAGAAGTAGAGGGGTTGTATGGTGGAATTATGGTAGACACTAAGAACTTTACTTTTAAAACGGGTGTAAGAACATTTGAAGCAGCAGCGTATTTACGTAAATGTGGTGTTGATATAATTAAAGTTAAAAAATTGTTCCAAAGTGATTTAAATAGTTATAATGAAATTGCAAATATTGTAAAAAATGCAGAAATGTATGATAATTCTATTGCGATTGCTATGTATGATAAAGAAGATAAAGATGCAAATCTAATTTGTGCAAAAGCTGCAGACGAATTATTAACTATTTCTGATATTACAGCATCATTTGTACTTGGAAATGTAGGAGATAAAGTATGTATAAGTGGTAGATCTATAGGTGATGTAAATGTACAGCTTATACTAGAAAAACTTGGTGGTGGCGGACATATAACACTAGCTGGAGCACAAGTTGAAGGTATGACGTTAGAAGAAGTAAAGCAAGAATTAATAAATAGAATTAATGAATATTTTTCAGAAATAGCAAATTAGGGATTTGGGGGACGTTCTTCGAATCCCTTTTTGATTGTTTTTACAACACAGAACTGGAAGCCTCCTCGTGGAGGTCTTTTTCAGGTATAGCCTTAAACTAGTTTGGAGATTTATTTTATAAGTATACATAAAGCTTGCGAAAGATATACACATCGTATTTGTAACAATAGCTCTTTATTAGTTAGAAAATAAGGAAAAATTCTTGTTGATAAAAATATGTGGAAATTGTGGAATACACAAAAGTTATGTGGATAAAAAATAGGTAGATAACACGAAACTGTTAATATAAAAGGGTGGATAATGTGGATAACTATGTGGATAATCACAAAATAGACATAAAAACAACAAAAAGTTACAAAAAAGATTAAAAAACGATAAAAAGTTAAAATTCTAAATTTGATGTAAAAATATTTGAAAAAAAAATTAATATATGTTACTATGTAAAAAAAAACGAGGTGATAATATGTCTGATGATAGAAAAATAGAAGTTGTAAATGGAAATGGGGATGATTTAGAAATATCACCAGTATATGACCATTTAGATATCGAAAAACCAAATACAGAGAAAAAGAAAGAAATTGTTATACCTAAGGCAAAGAAAAAAGAAGAAGATAATGATGAAGATGATAGTCAAGATGATGAAGAGAAAGAATAAGCAACATTGTATACAATGTTGCTATATTTGCACATTTTAAATAATATATGTTTATAAATACTTTAAAATAGCTAGAAATTATGAATTATAAAAATTAATTTTAGTTTTTAAGCTTAAAGTATTGACAGTTACTGACAAAAATGGTATTATATATCTTGTCCGAAGAAATGGGTCAGTAGCTCAGTTGGATAGAGCATTGGCCTTCTAAGCCAAGGGTCGGGGGTTCGAATCCCTCCTGGCTCACCATTTTCAAAAGGATATAAAAGCATAATTAATCCAAAGATTAATTATGCTTTTTATATTATGAATTATGGAGAAAAGCATAATGATTGACTTTACTAATGCAATAGAGGAATTTAATAATTATCAAGGATCAGAAAAAAAGAAAACATTAATTTATAATAATATAAAGTATTTGGTAAAGTTTCCAGATCCAATAATGGAAAAAAATAAAAATATATCATATATAAATAATGCATTTTCAGAATATATTGGAAGTAATATATTTAAAATGGCAGAATTTGAAGCGCAAAATACATTATTAGGAAAAAATTTTATAAAGAGATAATAAGTTATAGATATAATAATTTAGAAAATATATACGAAAAACTCAAAAGTTAATTCTTTTTGAGTTTTTTTCTATTTTTTTCATGAATAAAAAGCATATAAAAAACGACATAATAATAGTAAACATATTAAAATTTTGAAAATATGCAATTATTTATGAGGAGGAAAAAATGAAAAGTAAATTTTATATAAAAGCGTTATTAATAATATTATTAGCTGTTTCGTTAATAACTATACCAAATATAAGTAATGCTACAGAAAGAACAGCAAATGATGAAGGTACACTAACAAGTGCAATAGCAAGCGCTACAGATGGTGATGTTATTAATTTATCTCAGGATATTACAATAACAGCTCCAATTGAAGTTTCTGGTAAATCAATAACTATAAATGGTAATGGACATAGTATTATTGCTGGTTATACAGGAACGTCTGGAAATAAAACAATTTTATCAGCAGTTTCAACTGGAAGTGTTATTAAATTAAAAAATATTACATTAAAGAATAGTCCTAAATATGGAGTACAAGCATATGATGGTGGAAAAGTAATTTTAAATCAGGTTACTCTTTCTAACAATGCATATGGTGGAGTTCTAGTAAATGGCGGAACTGTAGAAGTTATTAATTTATCATTAATAGGAAATAAGACAGGTATAGAGATTTCAAAATCTAAATCTATAACTTCTAATAATGAACCAACATTAATTATGAATGGTAAATTAACTTCTGATGCGACAGATAATGTTATTTATCTAGCAAATGATTCAAACGATAATACTACTAAATTTGTTATAGAGAATACTGATAATACAGAAAATAAAATTTTAGCAAGTGGAAATAAAGTTGTAGTAACAGATGTTAATAATAATATTTTATACACAAGTAATGAGACAACAGCACAAATAGATGTCGAAGATTACGAAGAAAATCATCCAGAAACAGAAGGAAATACAGAAGCTAATAATACAGTTGGAAGTAACAAGGTAGAGAATCCACATACAGGAGATTCAATTTTAGTATATGCCGTAGCAGGAATAATAGCTATAATTGGAATCGCAACTTTGACTAAGAAAAAATAAAAAATAATAAAAGGTGGGAATAAAGTTCTATTTCCACCTTAGTTATAGTAAATAATTATTTATTAAGAAGTATATCTGTATCAGTAACACTATTGGGCTCAAGTTTAAATGTACGTTCAAAATAGTAACCATTAGAGTTCTGTTGTAGTTCTCGAACTGGTAGTTTTGTTTCTTTATTTATCCATAATTCTCTGTAATCTGTGCTTGAGTTATTAAACTTTAAAACGTAACATTCTGCATTATTATAAGTGTCGTTTCTTATATTTAATCCAAGAATACGAGAAAAATCATTTGAAATGTAGTAGATGTCAGAAAAGACTTCAAAAATTTTACCTTTAGCTGAATATAAATTTGAAGTTGTAGTTATAGAGTTAGTATTATTATCATGGTAAATAAATGTAGAGCTATCAGAAGTTGTTTCTCCATAAGTTGTTTTTACAATATCAGAATTTTCAGAAGTACTTTCGGTTTTATATTTACCATTTTTATAATAGAAAGTATCTGTAAATTCATATTTTTTCTGTGTATCAGCTGTTATGTAATATTGAGATGTAGTAAATTTATAATTGTTCAAATTAGCAATTTCCTGAATTTTACTATATGTTGCAGTTATTATAGATTTTTTTGGTATATATATAAATATATATAGAAATACTATACTTAAAATTATAATTATAAATCCTATTGAAGATAATGTTAAGATAAGTTGCTTTTTTCTAAATTTTTTAATTTGTCTTATTTCAACTTCTTCTTCTTTAATATCATTATCATAATTAATATCATCTTTTCCTTCCATATTTTTAAGAATTTTAGTACATTCAGAACATGTTTTTAAATGGTCTTTTATAAAATCTTTTGTCTGAGTTCCAACTAGATTCTCGACGTAATTAGGAAGTAAATCTCTTACTATTTCACATTCTTTTTTCATTTTTTAATCTCTCCTTTAACTTTAATTTTGCTCTATAAAAGGTTGTTCGGGCCCAAACTTCGCTTTTATTTAATATCTCTCCAATTTTTTTAAAAGGTAAATCTCCATTAATTCTTAGAAGTACTACTTCACGTGTAATATTATCAAGTTTTTGTATTTCATTATGTATATCGTTAGAAGATAATATATCATCTTCTAAATTTGCATCTATAAGTTGATTGGATATGACGTCATCGAATTGTATAGTTTTTATCTTCTTATTTTTTATAAGGTGATTTTTTAACTTGTTTTTTGCGATTTTACATAGCCAAGAATACATACTACATTCGCCTCTGAAACTATTTATATTTTTTATAGCACTATAGAAAGTTTCTTCCATTCTTACCTCCTCTATAATGTTAGACAAAATAAAGTTGAAATTCGTTACAAGAAATAAAAAATTTTAATTTAACATGGTAATTTTAATTAATCGGGATTTAAGGAACGTCCCCAAATCCCGAAACGCCCAAAATCCTGAAGAGGTCTATTTTATTAACTTACCATGCATAACCATTCTATCATTTAATCTATAACATGTAGATAAAGTAATGATTTTATCATCTTCGTTTATATCAATACCAAAATCAAAAACACTTCTATTTTTAATTAATTTTATAAAAGAGTTAAATTCATTCCTATCTTTAAATGAAGTTGCTAAATAATCGGTTGTATTTGGCAAGTGATATACGCTAAAAATTTGCCAAATGCTATCTCCAGCTTTTGTAAAAAGATGAATTTCGCGATTTTCTATATTATTAAACCAGCTTTTCTTTAAAGTATTTCTTAAAGAACCAAACATAGATGAATCATATCTAGAATGCCCATAGATTATTGTGTTTTTATCTAAATTATTAATATTATTTCTATAATCCAAAAAAATCCAACCAGATTTATTTTCCTCTTTAGTAAAAGAATGATTAAGGTAATACGAATTGTCTGTTGTTTGCACAAAAGGATAATCTATATCTGTGCCATCTACTTTTATCCACCCGCACAACATCACTATTAAGTTGCTCTAATGGGCTATAATCCACAGAAGAGTTAGTTGTTTGCACAGTCTCAGGAACTTCTGCTATTTCAATATTGTTATTAGTTACTATAGTATTTATTATTTTTTCGCTTTCCTTAGCAATACTGTTCGAATCGTTAAACCAATTTAATATATTAAAAATAGAATAAAAAAGAAGTAAAACACTTAATACAAAAATAATTTTTTTCATATACATCATCAATTTTAGTATAACAAATATTAAAAAAAATATGCTTTTAGAATATTTAACCCTTGAGGGTGTAGGAAAAATATGCTATAATTAAGCCACACTCGAAATTTTTAATTTCGTTAGTGTGGGCTATATGCGAAGAGAAGCGAAGTTAAGCCACACTCGAAATCTTGGATTTCGTTAGTAGAATATAAAATGGGTAAAACAAAGAGATTAAACATCGAGGAGATATTATGGATATAGAAGAGAAAAAGGCTGCGATAGAAGCAATATTATTTGCAGCAGGTAGAGAAGTTAAAGTAACTGAAATTATGTCTAGCTTAGAAATAGGAGAAGAAGAAGCGATTACTATTTTAAATAGTTTGGCTTCTGATTTTAATGAGAAAAAATCTGGATTAAAAATAATAAGAATGGATGACTCGTACCAGCTAGCAACAAAAACAGACTATTACCAATATATATATCCAATAATAGATAAAAGAAACAAACCTAATTTATCTAACGCAGCATTAGAAACATTAGCGATAATTGCATATAACCCTAAGATAACAAGGGCACAAATAGAAGAAATTAGGGGAGTTAATTCCGATGGTGCAATATATAAATTATTAGAATATGAATTAATAGAAAATGCTGGTAAACTTAATGCGCCAGGTAAACCAGTTACATACAAAACGACAAATGAATTTTTAAAGAAATTTGGTTACAGTAGTTTAGCAGAATTACCAGAACTTCCAAAATATAAATTGGACGAAAACGAACAAATAGTATTAGACGAGTTCGAGGAACCAACGGAGGCTCCTATGCCCGCTGAGGGTGCAGAAGGAGAATTAAAACAAGAAGAAAATTAAATTTGGAGGTTAAATTATGGGAGATAATAAAAATTTCGTAAAGGATATAACAAATATAGAAGAGGATTTTGCTCAGTGGTATACAGATATTGTACTAAAGGCAGAACTTGCAGATTATACAAATGTAAAAGGATTTATATCAATTCGTCCTTATGGTTATGCAATATGGGAAAATATTCAAGCTTATGCAGATAAAAGATTTAAAGAATATGGAGTTAAAAATGTTTCTATGCCAGTTTTAATTCCAGAAAGTCTATTAAATAAAGAAAAAGACCATGTAGAAGGATTTGCACCAGAGGTAGCATGGGTAACACAAGGTGGAGGAAGCAAATTAGAAGAAAGGCTTTGTGTAAGACCTACATCAGAAACAATATTCTGTGATATGTATTCTAAATGGTTAAGTTCATGGAGAGATTTACCATTCTTATATAACCAATGGTGTAGTGTATTAAGATGGGAAAAGGAAACAAGACCATTCTTGCGTTCAAGAGAATTTTTATGGCAAGAAGGTCATACAATTCACGAAACAGCAGAAGAGGCAAAAGAATTTACATTAAAAATGCTAGATGTTTATACAGATGTATTAGAGAATTTATTAGCACTACCAGTTTTAAGAGGACAAAAAACAGAATCAGAAAAATTTGCTGGTGCAGAAGCTACATATACAGTTGAAACATTAATGCATGATGGTAGAGCATTACAAGGTGGAACATCACATTATTTTGGACAAAATTTTGCTAAGCCATTCGAAGTAAAATTCCAAAATAGAGAAGGAAAAGAAGAATATGCATATCAAACATCATGGGGAATAAGTACAAGATTAATAGGTGCAATAATAATGGCACATGGTGATAATAGAGGATTAAAGCTACCACCAAAAGTTGCGCCAATACAAGTTGTTGTTGTTCCTGTAGCACAACAAAAAGAAGGTGTTGTAGAAAAAGCAACAGAACTAACAAATAATCTAAGTAAAGAATTTAGAACTGAGTTAGATGCAAGGGATAATTACACACCTGGATATAAATTTAATTATTGGGAAATGAAAGGTGTCCCAGTAAGATTAGAAATAGGACCACGTGATATCGAGAATAACCAATGCGTTTTAGTAAGACGCGATACATTGGAAAAAGAAACAGTAAGTTTAGAAAATGTAAATAAAAGAATAGCAGAATTGTTAGAAGAAATACAAAAAAATATGTTTAAAATTGCAGAAGAAAATACAAAAAAGAAAACAACAGTTGCTAAAACATTAGAAGAATTCGAAAAAAATATTAATGAAAATCAAGGATATGTTAAAACAATGTGGTGTGGTAGTAGTGAATGTGAAGAAAAAATTCATGAGCTAACAGGAGCTAAATCAAGATGTATACCATTTAACCAAGAGCATATTTCTGATACTTGCGTATGCTGTGGTAAACCAGCAAGCAAGATGGTTGTATGGGGAAGACAATACTAATAAAAAAAGTAATTAGATTAATTTCTAATTACTTTTTTACTTTATCTACCTTCATCATCATCTATTATTTTTGAATTGTCTAAAATATCCTGAGCTGCTTTAGTATATTCTTTGTCTTTAGATTCGTTTATATATGTCTCAAGTCCATTAGTTAAATTATTAATATCAGTATTAATTTTTAGCCAATATGATGTTTTAGCTTTGTCATTATCTGTTGCAGCTTGCGAGGTTTCACGTAAATCTTTATAAGGAAGATATACATTTTTACCAAAATCTCTTGGTAAAGTTACAGATTTTTCTATATAACTTCGTTTATATGGATCTCTAGGATTTCTATTAATATAGTTTAATTTTAAAGTTACATCACCTGTAAAATGTGTAATAGATTCTTCATTATATGATTCTAAATAATAATCACTTAAAGTTTCTTCTACATCTGGTTCGTCTTCAAAAAGTTTATCTTCTGCCACTTCCTTTATTAAATCGTTTGTAGCATTAAACAAATCAGTTGGATTATATTCGTCTAAAGAATATTCAACACTTCCCGTATTGTGGTTACTAATTTGGTATCCGGCAAAACCACCTAGAGCAAGTGAAGCAGCTAGAGCTCCAGCAGCTACTAATTTGCTAAGTTTTATATAATTTTTCTTTAATGATGATTGATATCTTCTGTTTGTATGGCTATATGAATTACGTACATCTCTTTTTTGATTTGATGCATTAGTACGTCTTCTTGGAGTAGGACGTCTAGTTGTAGATCTATTTACTGGTTGCTTAGAACTTCTACTACTAGTTTGAGGTGTAAATTGTATTTCTCTATCATCTTTTTTATGTGCTCTAACAGCATTAAGATCAATAATATTCTTACCATTATTAGGACTCATAAAAATCATTCCTTTCATTTGTAATATTGTGGCTTCATTGTACTACTAAATGTTAATGAAGTCAATTTTTTATGTACTTTTAATACATAAGAATAATTTTAAAAATAATGTTTACAATAAAAATTGCATATGATATAATTTTTTAGGTAAAGAGGTGAAGTAATTGAACCAAATATTAGCAGTAGAAAATGATCAAAAAAACAATAAAAAGAAGAAAAAAAACACTACAGCAGATATAAAAAATGTAATTACTGTTTTTTGTGTTATTACAATATTATTTGGAATTGCGATAACAGGGCAAGGTGTATATGCTATTGTAAATAGCTTTAAAACAGATACAAGCCAAGAACAAGTTGCAGAACAAAATATATCTATAGATAGTGATACAAATACAGGAAAAGTAATAATTTCTGGAACAGTTCCAGAAGGTGTTCAAAGTATAAAATATAAATGGAATGATGATGAAGAACAAACAATTGCTAAGAATGGCGAAACAACAATAAATGAAGAAATAGACTTACCAGTTGGTAATAATAACTTAACAGTTACTATAGTAGATATGAAGAATAGTTCAACACCATATACAAAAGAATTTACAGCAGATGCGACATTACCACAATTAGCATTAAGCTTAAGTGATGATGGAACAAAGATAAAAATAGTTGCAAAAGACACAGTTGCATTATCATATGTAACATATCAATGGGATGATAGTGATGTTCAAACAATATATCCACAAGAAGGTTCAGAAGCCCAATTAGAAACAGAAATAGAGGCAATGACTGGTAAACATACATTAACTGTAATTGCTGTTAATACAAACAACAAAACTACAACTAAAACACAAGAAGTAGATGGAGTAGATGAGTCAACAAAACCAACTGTTGGTGCAGCAATAGACTCAGCAGATAGGTCAAAAATAATATTCTCTGCATCAGATGAAAGTGGATTAAAGAACTTGTCATTTACGATAAACGGACAAAAATATGAGTTACCAGCATCAACAGAAGGACAAAAAGAATTACAGTACACATTCCAAGTAAAAGAAGGACATTATTCAATAACTGTTGAAGCAGAAAATATATATGGACAGACAGAATCACAAAACTTCATTTACGATTATTAAACTATAAATGAGAATTTAAAAGACAGGGAAATCCTGTCTTTTAAAAAATACGAGGAGAAAATATGGAAGGTGAAATAATAAAAATTATATTCTACTTTTTTATGTATTCACTATTAGGTTGGGCTATGGAATCGATATATCTTTCTATCGGTCAAAGGAGACTTGTAAATACAGGATTTTTATATGGACCTTTTTGCCCAATTTATGGCTTTGGAGCAGTTGTTTTATATGTATTACTAATACATTTACAAGGAAAGCCTGTTTTAATATTTTTAGCAGGTTTTTTTGTATTATCTGTTTGGGAATACTTTGTAGGATTTTTATTAGAAAAATTATTTAAAACAAAATATTGGGATTATTCAAACAATAAATTTAATATTAATGGAAGAGTATGTTTACTAAATTCTATATATTGGGGATTTTTGAGTGTGTTTTTTATAGAGATATGGAATCCTTTGGTAGAAACGCAATTAACCAAAATACCTAATGATATAATTCTATATATCGACATAATTCTAGTTGCATATATAGTAGTAGATATGATTCTAAGTTCTATAAAAGCTTCAAACTTGAGTAAGAGAATAAAAAAATTAATACAATTAGGTGAAAATTTAAAAGAAAAATTAGAAGAATTGAAAAAGACTTCTTCAGAAAAACAAAAAGTTGCTTTACAAAAAATTATAGATGATTTAAAATTAAGACAAAGGGTAATCAGACTAAAAGTAGACAAACAGGTTCACAATTTAAAAAAGGCATTTCCATCAGTACAGTCTGAACATATAAAAGAATATTTAAAATTAAAAGTTACAGAATTAAAAAATAAAACGAAGGAGTAAATTATGGTACAAGATATATATATAATAGATGACGACAAATATTCATTACAAGATTTAAAACAACTATTTGCAGATAACGAAGAATATAGGTTTGTAAATGTTTCCACAGAAGAAATAAATAAAGCATTAATAAATATTCCTTCGTTAATTATAATAAATGAAGATAATGTAGATAGAGACATAGAAGAATTGTGTACAACTATAAGAAAAAATGAGGATAATAGTATAACTCCAATTATCGTTATTTCTTCTAATTCGGATAAAGAGCATAGGTTAAATGTTTTAAGAAAAGCCGTAGAATATTATATAAGAAAACCAGTAGATCAAGATTATTTATATTATACCATTAAGAATTTAATGAGATTAATGTATACTAACAGACGTGTTAGTCCATTAACAGGTTTGCCAGGTAATGTACAAATACATGCAGAGCTTAAAAAAAGATTATTTAATAAAGAAGATTTTGGTGTGTTATATTTAGACCTAGATAATTTTAAAGCATATAATGACGTATATGGTTTTGTTAAAGGTGATGAGATTATTAAATTTACAGCCAGAACAATTGTAAAAAATGTGCATGCATTAAAAAATAATGATTGTTTTGTAGGGCATATTGGTGGAGATGATTTTGTAGCAATAATTTCTAAAACAAATTATGACGAAATATGCCAAAATATTATTAATGAATTTGATTCTGAAATTTTAAGTTATTTTACAGAAGAAGATAGAAAAAGAGGTTACATAGAAGTTGCAAATAGAAGAGGAATATTAGAAGATTTTCCGCTTACAGCAATTTCTATAGGTGTGGTTGATGTAGAACCAGATAGATTTAATAATATATTAGAAATTGGTGAAGTTGGTGCACAAGTAAAGCATTTGGCAAAAACAATTCTTGGTAGTAGTTATGTAATAGATAGAAGAAAAGAGTAGATATTTTTGGTAATTAAGAATTAAGTTCTAATACAACCCCTAAATGAATACATTTTAACAAAAGTATTCACATGGGGGTTTTCTTTATGAAAAATCTATCAATAGAAAAACGTGCAATAGAACTTGCACATTATATTATAAATTCAAAAGATACAGTAAGAGGTGCAGCTTCTAAATTTGGAATAAGTAAAAGTACAGTGCACAAAGACTTGAGTGAAAGATTACTAAAGATAAACCCAGTTTTAGCAAAGGAGGTAAGAAAAATACTAGACAAAAACAAAGCTGAAAGGCACATAAGAGGTGGAATGGCTACAAAACTTAAATATAGTCATATTAGAGAAGATAAAGTAGGATGAAATATTGAAAGAAATAAAAATGAATGTTATTATATACAAAGGAAAATATAAGGGAGCAAAAGATGAAGTTAAAAAGTGAAGAAACAAAAGATTTAAAGGGGTTTAAGCATAAGACAAAAAGAGGAGAAAACTATTTTTTAACTATTTTTGATGATAGTGGAATAAAAACAATTAATATTAGTAAATTAAATAAGAAATTAATTACATTTGGTAATGGAAAGAATAATGACATTACCATCTCTTCAGATATTATTGCTACTAGACAGGGATATTTTGAAATAACTGAATATGGAGTTCTTGCAGTTAATACTACAAAAGGTATATTTATGAAGGGAACAGATAACAGAATATATGATGAAATTTATTTAGCTGAAGGTAGTTTTATTAAAATAACAAGTCGAGATAATGACTCCACCAAAGGAATATTAATAGTAATGTCAATAGGAAGAAACCTAAATGAATGGAAAGAATATTCATTAAAACTTGGTAGGAATACACTGGGCAGTGAAAAAAATAATGATATTGTATTGCCATCAAAAGGAATTGCCAAAAGGCATGCAAGTATATATTATTTTAGAAATAATATAACAATAGCTGATGAAGGTAGCTTAAATGGTATTTATATAAATAGGAAAAAAATATTACCTTCGAAAAATAAAAAAATAGAAAATCTAGATGTAATTTTAATTGGAAATTCTAAAATTGTAGTATTTGGAGATAAGTTAATCTATCAGCTTTCAGAGTCAGGAGTGCAAGTGGATGCCCTAGATATCGTAAAAAAAGTTCGTGTAAAATTTAAAACGCAAGAGATTGCTTCACACACAAGTATGACAATTAAGCCATCCGAATTTGTTGCTTTTGTAGGTGGATCAGGAGCAGGTAAATCAACTTTTATGAAATGTATAAGTGGTGTAGACAGACCAACAAGTGGAAAAGTACTAATAAATGGCGAAAATTTATATGATAATTATGATGAACTAAAATATAATATTGGATATGTACCACAAGAGGATATAGTATATTCTAATTTAACTTTGCATGATACATTACAATATGCAGCGAAATTAAGAATGCCTGATAATACAACAAGAAAAGAACGTAATATTAGAATAAAAGAAGTTTTGGAAATTGTTCAACTTACGGAGCTAGAAAACTCATATATAAGGCAATTAAGTGGGGGACAAAGAAAGAGAGCTAGTATTGCAGTAGAACTTATTGCTGACCCCAACCTATTTTTCTTGGATGAACCAACAAGTGGATTAGATCCTGGCACAGAGAGAAGCATAATGTTAACTTTAAGAAAAATGGCAGAAATGGGAAAAACAGTTATATTAGTTACACATAATACACTGAATTTACATTTATGCGATAAAGTTGCTTTCTTTGGTAAAGGTGGTAAGTTATGCTTTTTTGGAAGACCAAAAGATGCACTAGAATTTTTTGGAGTTGACGATTTTGTAGATATATATACATTACTAAATGAAGATGTAGAACTTTGGTATAATAAATTTAAAAGTATAGAAGAAAACATAAAAGTAGAAGAAGATATAGAAGAGAAAGCAAAAATAAAAAAGAAAAAGAAATCATTTTTTAGACAATTAATGATTTTAATTTCTAGATATATAAAATTGATTACAAATGATTTTCAGCAATTATTTTTATTAATTGCACAAGCTCCAGTAGTTGCAATCTTATTGGCAATGGTTGCAAGTGAAGATATATATTCTAGTTATGATGACACTAAGGCGATAATGTTTTCTATTGGATGTGCCTCTATATGGCTTGGACTTTTAAATTCTGTACAAGAAATATGTAAAGAAAAGGTAATTTTGCAGAAAGAACATATGGCAGATTTAAAATTATCTTCATATTTGCTATCGAAATTTATAGTTCAGGGAATAATAGCATTTATACAGGCAACATTATTAGTTGGAATCTTTCAAAAAATAGTTGGTAGTTCAGAACATAGTATTCTGATTGACGGATATTGGGATATACAATTGGTTTCATTTTTATCAATATTAGCAGCTGCTTCAACCGGTTTATTCATTTCTGCTGTAGTAAAAAATTCCAATATAGCTATGTCAGTAATACCACTTATATTAGTTCCTCAGCTATTATATTCAGGAATGCTATTTAAATTAGATGGAATAACAGATTTTGTATCTAATTTTGTACTATGTAGATGGACTGTCGAAGCATTAGGAACAAGTGTAAACTTGAATGACCTTACACATATTGCCCAAACAATTAATCCATTAATAGAAATAGAGCCAGAGAATTATTTTACATTTACAACAGAACATATGATAGAAGTTATAGGAATTATATTATTAATGACAGCTGTTTTGATGTTAGCAAGTTATTTTGTATTAAGGAAAAATGTTAATAAGAATATGTAAGTTAATATAATAAAAAAAGCGCTTCTAGGCGCTTTTTTATTTAACTTTTATTAAAATAACATATCTTTAAATAGTACTAATGTTTTAATTATATTATCCCATAATGAAGATTGCTCTTCTTCTTCCTGTTCATAAGTTGATTCTTTATCAGAAGTATTACCTGCTGCGATAGATTCTGCTTCTTTTATAAAGTTATGAACATGACCTTCATAAACATTATATTGGTTACCAACCACTATGAATGCATGAGGTTCACCATCAGCTATAAATCTTTGCACATATGGAATAGATGAAATTTTCATTGCTTCATTATATACTGTGTCACTATTTTTAAATGGTACTGTAGTATCATTTGTACCATGAATTATAAGTAATGGAACTTCACATTTTCTTAAACTATTTATAGCATCTTGTTTTTCATCAAAATTTTCTTCTGTTAAACCTACACCAACTGTGGTTATTAAGAATTCTTTTATCTGCTCATCTGTAAGTATATCACTTAAGCTATCTTTATCAAAAATACCTAATATCATAGATATTAATTCAGAATCACCAACAGTATTTAATAAGTCTTTAATTATTCCTGTCATTGAAGTATATCCACAGTCATCAACTAACCCGATTACATTCTTATCTTTTATTGTTTGACCGTTAACTTCTAGACCAGATAAAAATAATGTTGTTGCACCACCTAAAGATACACCATGAACTAATATTTGACTACAATTATTTGAGTATCTATTGTTAAGATATGTTAACCAATCAAAAACATCTAAGCTTTCTAGATATCCCATTCCATTACTACCACTTGTATTACCAGCTCCTCTTAAATCAGGAGCTAATATGTTGTATCCTTGTTCTAGATACATTTCGCCAAGTGCATCTGTTATAGCTTGACCATTCATCATGAAACCATGGACTAAAACCACCCATTTATTTGATTTAGGTGTGCCATCAGAATTTAAATCGTTAGCATAGTAAATATTAGCACTTAATTCTACATTATATTTGTCTCCTACCTATAGATGAATTAAATAATGATATTATTTCATTTAATATATTTTGAATTAAATTTTGCGAATTATTTGAGTTATCATTTATAATTTTATTTAAAAGTTTATTGGAAATATTAGAAACTGTTGCAGAATTAGGATAATTTTTCCTAAGTTCTAAAACTTTAGTTATCATTTGTTTTTTGATAGTATTATAATCTGAATTAAAATTTAACCCTTTTGTATAAGAATTAAAAACATTTAAGAAATTTTTGTAAGTATTTCTGTCAAAATACTGTTCATCTTGAAAAATTATGTTCATGTAATCATTGTACTTGTAACTAGAATAAGCTTGTACGCTACTAAATGTAAAAAATGTAATAAAAAGTACTATTAAAATAATTGATAATGTTTTATGAAATAAAAATTTTTTTCTCATAAAAATCCCCCTAATATAAATTTTACTTAAAATTATGTTAACTGTTTTAAGCTGCATAAATTATAACATTTTTTACCAATAAAGTCAACATAAAATACATCACAAGCATATATGCTATTACATAAAATATACTAGGTGATAGTAATGAACAAAATAAAAAAAGGAAGTAGTGTTGTAAAAAAAGCTGGTAATAAGGAAATTGTATTTGTGGTAGAGAAGATATTTTCAGAAAAAAGGAAGAAAATAGCTATTTTAAAAGGTTTGTGCATTAGAATTATAGAGAAAGTACCTGTATCTGAGTTAGAATTAGTTGACAGAGGATATGTTAATAAGTATATAGAAGAAAGAAATAAAATATTAGAAAAGCGAATTTATAGTAGAAAAAATTCGTATAATAATATGAAAACTGGAAAAATAGTACATCTTGATGGAGATAAGCGATATATGGAAAAGTCGTATAAATATTATAAAAAATTAGGTCTAAATGCTGTAGTAAAATTTGTACCGGAAGAAAAGCAAGAATATATTATAAAAGACTTAATTTCAAGGTATAGACCAGATATATTAGTAATAACAGGACATGATGGGATGATAAAAAAAGGAAGGAACTATAGTGATATATATAATTATATGAATTCTAGATTTTTTGTAAATACAGTAAAACGAGCAAGAGAACACGAATATGTGAAAAATCTAGTTATATTTGCAGGAGCATGCCAGAGTTATTTTGAAGCATTAATAAATGCAGGTGCAAATTTTGCATCTTCACCAGCTAGGGTACTATTAGATTTTGCTGATCCATTAATAGTTGCAGAGAAAATTGCAACAACAGATAGTGATTGTTATATTACAATAAATGACATTGCAGATGATTTAAGAGATGGAAAAGATGGAGTAGGTGGGATTGGTGCAAAGGGAAAGAAACAAAAAGTAACACCAATGTAACTCAAATGTAATATAAATGTAACATTGATAAAAAGAGGGTTAATATTTGCCTATATATGAGGCAAAACCGTTGATAGACATGAGATACGACGTTTTGACACTGTTCGACAAAACTGCTATAATTAATTCAGTTTTGAAAAGTAGGTGATGAAATGATTTGTAGAGATGATATAACAAATCTAAAAACAGATATTGATGGAAAAGTTGGTCAAAAGATCATAGTAAAAGGATCTTTAGGCAGAAGCAGGACTTTTGAGAAGGAAGCCACAATAGAAAAAGCCTATCCAAATATTTTTATAGTAAAATATGAAGAAAATGATAGAAATGTAACTTATAGTTACACAGATATCTTAACAAGAACTGTAGAAGTTCAGGTATTTGATGGGCAAGAATATAGTCCATTAATACCACCAGCAGAAGATAAAAAGCCAAGTAAAAAGATGGATTTATAATCAAGCTATAAAGGTTATAAATAAAATTGGTTAAAGATAAATGAAAATTCCTAGAAATAGGAATTTTTTTTTGCCTCTTTCATATAAATATAAAAAAGAAAAGGAGGTAAAAAATGAGTATAGAAGTTTTACAAGACAACTTATGCGTTAATAGACTTATAGAAGGGAAGAAAAAAGAAATTACTTTAGAAAGTTCTATAATAGTTCCAGATATTAAACCAGATATTGTAAAACCAATAGATTTAAGTGGAAATGTTTGTATATATAAAAAAGAAATAATAAATGGAAGGGTAAAAATAGATGGAACGATAGATAGTAACATTATATATCTAGTTGATAGTGGTGATGAACTTATAAGGGGGCTTAATAGTAATATAGATTTTTCCGAATTTTTAGAAATAGATAGTAATATATCACAAGCAGATATTGATGCAAATATAGTTCTAAAAAATATGGAATGTGATGTTTTAAACGGAAGAAAAGTTAATTTAAAAGCTACTATAGAGATAAATGTAAGATTATATTCAAATGATGGAATAAGTATATTAAAAGATATAAATGGAATTTCCGGGATACAAAAGCTTAATAAAATAGTACAATTAAATTCTATGGTTGGCAAAAACACTACGAAAGCTATTGCGAAAGAAAACATACTACTTAATTCAGAAGAAAAAGTTATGGAAATATTAAAGAAAGAAGTAAGAATAATAAATAAAGATTTTAAAGTAAGTTACAATAAAGTTGTAGCCAAGGCTGAGCTTAGTGTTAAAATTTTATATTTAACAGAGGAAGGAAAAATAAATTATGTAGAAAAAATAATTCCTATTATGGGATTTATAGATATGGAAAATGTTACAGAAGAAAATATTTGCGAGCTTAAGTACTGTATGAAAAATATCTTAGTAAAACTAAATAATACTGATGAAAACTCTATATATCTAGAAGTAGAAGTAGAGATTAGTTGCTATTCTTACGAAACTAAAGATATAGAACTTGTGCAAGATGTATATACTCCTTTTTCTAATATTCAATACAAGCAAAAAACTGTAAAAGCAATGGTTGGCTTACAAAATGTGAGTGATATCTATCAGCTAAAAGAACAGATTTCGGATTCAGAAATTAGTAACAGTAGAATTTATAATGTAAGTATGACAAGTAGTATAAATAATGTAAAAATAGCGGGAACTAAAGCTATTTACGAAGGTGAAGTAAGTGTAAATATTTTGTATGAAAGTACAGAAGTTACACGTATAGATAAAAAAGAATTTAAATTTCCTATAAATTACGAATTAAATATATTAGAAGGAATGAGCGAAGAAAACTTAGATATTATGGTTGATGTAGAAAAATACGAAATTTCTTCACAAACTGATAATATTCAAATTAACATAGACTTAAATATAAGTACTAAAATGTTTAAAACTATTGAACTTAATATAATAGAAGACCTAGAAGAAAAAGAATTAGAAGATAAAGAAGAATATAGTATTATAGTATATTTCGTTAAAGCAGGTGATACTTTGTGGAATATAGCAAAGAAATTTAGAAGTACTGTGGAAAATATAAAACAAATTAACAATATTGAAGACGAGGATAAATTAGCAATAAATCAACAATTGTTTATTCCAAGATATGTAGAAAAAGTTAAGGCCATGTAGTATGGAAAAGATTTATTCTAGGAAGAAAATAAATCTTTCTAAAAAGTATAGAATGTTAATATTAGTATTAGTAACAGCATTGTTTACTGTGGTATATTTAATAAAAACGATAGGTCCTACGTTTAACCAGTTATGCTTAAGTGAAGCAAAGTCAACAGCAACGCAAATTGTACATGAGACGATAGATGAGGTAATGGAAAAATATGGGTATAATGATTTAATTACAACAGTAAAAGATAAAGATGGCAAAATAGTATCCATGCAAGCGAATATTGCAATAATGAATAAAATCGTTTCACAAATTGCATTTAAGATACAGGAGAAAATAGATAATCAAGATAGTAGGGATATATCTATTAGGTTAGGAACCTTTACAGGAATTACATTGTTATCTGGAAGAGGCCCAAAGGTTCCTATTAGAATATCTAGTATAGGTAATTTGGATACAAAAATAAGTAGTGAATTTACATCAGCTGGAATAAACCAATCTATACATAGAATATTTGCTAGTATTAATTGTAAGATAGATGTATTAACACCATTTAATACCATAAGTAGTCAGATTGAGGAAAAGGTTATATTAGCAGAAAATGTAATTATTGGTGAAATTCCAGAAAACTATTTAGACATAGGAAATTTATTAAATGCAAATAAAAATAATTAGTTAACATATTAAATTTCAAAAAAATTCAAAAAAAACTCCCCAAAACCTGAAAAACGTGTTATAATGTGGAAGAAGTGTTATATTTTATAAAATGCCTAGTAATATATTATTGAAATAAAATAAATAAAGGAGATAATATATGGATAAATTAAATGTAAAGAACTTAATTAACATTAAAGTAATTGGAATTGGCGGAGCTGGTAACAATGCTGTTAACAGAATGATTGAAGACGGAATCGAAGGGGTAGAATTTTATGAGTTTAACACAGAAGTAAAAGTTCTTGAGGAAGCAAAGACAAAAAATGTTATGCAAATCGGGAAAGAAATCACAAAAGGATTAGGTGCTGGCGGAGATGTATCCATAGGTGAAAGAGCAGCAATGGAAAATAAAGAAGAAATCAAGAATATATTACAAGGTACAGACTTATTGTTCTTAACTGCCGGAATGGGTGGCGGAACAGGAACTGGTGCAATTCCTGCAATAGCACAATTTGCAAAAGAAATGGGAATATTAACAGTTGGTATAGTTTCTAAACCATTTTCTTTTGAAGGAAAAGTACGAATGGCAAGAGCGGAAAGAGGAATAGATGAATTACGCGAAAATGTTAATTCATTAATCGTTGTTTTAAATGACAACTTATTAAAAGGAAATTCTAGAATTACATTACAAAATGCATTTAAAGAAGTAGACTTAGTTTTAGAAAAAGGTATAAAAGGTATAACAGACCAAATTGCAACTCCTGGTTTAGTAAACATAGATTTTGCCGATATCAGAACAATTATAGGATATAAAGGAAATGCTTATATGGGTATTGGTAGAGGAAAAGGAGAACACAGAAATGAACTAGCTGTAAAAGAAGCAATTGGTAATCCTTTAACAGAAACTATGATACAAGGTGCAAAAGGTGTAATCGTAAATATTGCTGGTAGTGCAGAAATGCCTTTAGACGAAATTAATGCAATAATGACTGTAATTGGAGATAAAGTAGATAATCCAGAAGCAAATATTATCTTTGGAACAATAATAGATGACTCTTTAGAAGATGAAATAGTTATTACTGTGATTGCAACAGGAATAGATAAATAGAGTCGGGATTTGGGGACATTCCTTTTTTCCCTTTCTGGCATCTCAGGGATTTTAGGGACGTTCCTTAAATCCCTATTTGCTTATATATAAAATAAATAAAGCTGAATATACGTAAAAAACAAAACACCCTAATGTTAAAAAAAATAACATTTAGAGGTGTTTTTTCTTGTGCAAATATGATAAGATTTAGCATATATGAGGTGAGCAGATGAGTTTAAGATTAATATATGGAAAATCTGGATGTGGAAAAAGCGAATATTGTTTTAAAGAGATAGCAAAAAATGTTAATAAAGAAAAAATATATATGATTGTGCCAAACCAAATGGCGTTAATGGCAGAAAAAAGATTGATGGAAAAGGCAGATAATTTGGGATTAGTAAATACAGAAGTAATTACATTTAGTAGAATGGCATTTAGAGTAAGAAATGAGATAGGTGGAGCTAAAAAAACAAACTTAAGCAAAAGTGGTAAAGCAATGTTACTTTATGACATATTAAGCAAGCAAAAAGATACTTTGAATTTCTTAGGTAAGAATGCAGAAAATGTTGATATCATAGGAAATTCAATTACGGAATTTAAAAAACATAGAATAAATATAGATAACTTAAAAGAAGAAGCTAATACAACCACTGATATATACCTAAAGCTAAAATTAAATGACATGATTACTATGTATGAAGAATTCGAAAAAAGCATACAAGATAAATTTTTAGATGAAAATGATGTATTAGACATTTTAAATACACAAATTTTAGAAAGCAATCAGTTTAAAGATGCAATAATTTATATAGATGAATTTGTTGGTTTTACAACTCAGGAATATGAAATTATAGCTAAACTAATGCAACTAGCAAAAGAAGTAAATGTTACGATATGTACAGATAATTTAGTTCAGCAAGAAGATGCAGATAAAGATATTTTTTATGCAAATAAAAATACAGGAATTAAACTAATTAATTTAGCGAAAGAATACGGAATAGAAATAGAGGATGATGTTAAACTTACAGAATTACATAGGTTTAAAAATTCTGAATTAAAACATTTAGAAGAAAATTTTTATGCAGTACCTTATAAAACATATAAAGAAGAGCCAAAAAATATAAAACTATTTTTAGCAAATAACCAATATACAGAGATAGAACATATAGCCTCAGAAATAGTAAAATTAGTTAGGAATGAAAATTATAGGTATAAAGATATATCTGTTATAACTAAAAATTTAAACTTATATTCTAGTTTAATAAAAGTTATTTTTGCAAGCTATAATATTCCAGTTTTTATAGACGAAAAAAAGGAATTAAGTGAAAACGTTTTAGTAAAATTTTTAATAGCAGTATTAGAGATCTGTAATAAAAATTGGTCATATGAAGCTGTATTTAATTATTTAAAAACAGGTTTTGTAAATATAGATAAAGAAGAAATATTTAAGCTAGAAAACTATTGTATAAGATGGGGTATAAAAGGTAATAAGTGGTATAAAGAAGATTGGAATTATGTAGGAAAAGATGAATATACAGAAGAGGAACTAGCAAGATTAAATGAACTTAGAAAAATGATTGTTACACCAATTAGAAAACTACAAGAAAAATCTAGGAAAGATAATAGTTTTATAAATTTAACTAAGATTTTGTACGAATTTTTAGAAGAGATGAAGATAGAAGAAGTTATCACTTCTAAAATAGAAAAACTAGAAGAAAAAGGATTTATAGAGATTGCAAATGAATACGAAAGTAGTTTTAAAGTCCTTATAGAATTATTTGATGAAATCGTACTAGTCTTTGGAGAAGAAAAAACTAATTTTGATAAATATATGAGTATATTAAAAATAGGTTTAAAAAATACGGGACTTGGAAAAATCCCAGCAACACAGGATCAAGTTATAGTAGGAGATGTAAATAGATCTAGAAGTCACAAAGTTAGAGCTGTGTTTATTATAGGAATAAATGACGGAGAATTTCCAAGTATCTATAAGGATGAAGGATTCTTTAATGACAAAGATAGGGAATATTTAAAAGCACAGGGATTTGATTTAGCAAATGGAAGCTTAGAAAACTTATATGAAGAAAATTTTAATATATACAAAGCATTTACAATTGCAGAAGAAAAATTATTTTTATCATATGCTTCATCAGACAATGAAGGAAGAACATTAAGACCTTCTATATTAATCACAAAATTAAAGAAGATTTATCCAAACTTAAAAGAAACAAGTGACATAATTACTCAAGAAAAAGAAATTATTACTACAAACAATACATTTGATAATTTAATAGAAAAATTAAATGCATATCAAGAAGGAGAAGAAATAGAGGATATTTGGTTTGATGTTTTAAAATATTACGAAAATAATCCTTTATGGAAAGGTAGATTACAAAAAAGCTTAGAAGGAATAAAATATACGAATGTTCCAGAAAAAATCAAACCAGAGTTTATAAAAAAATTATATGGGGAGACATTACATACAACGATTTCAAGGTTAGAAAGATATAGGAGTTGTCCATTTTCGTTTTACTTAGAATATGGACTAAAACTAAAAGAAAAAAAATCATTAAAATTACAACCAATAGATACAGGGTCTTTTATGCACGAGGTTATAGATGAATTCTTTGAGGAAGTTTCTACTAAAAAAATAAGTATAAAAGACCTTGATAAAGCAGAAATAGAAAAAATAGTAAAACAAATAATTGAAGAAAAGTTAAATTTAAAAGCTAATTACATTTTTAAAAGTATTCCGAAATTTATGGTACTTACAAATAGGTTATGCAGATTAGTAACTTTATCTATAGTATATATTGTTCAAGGGCTACAAGCTACCGATTTTGAAGTTGTAGGAAACGAGATAGAATTTAAAAATGGAAAAGAGTATAAGCCAATAGAAATTACTACAGAAGATGGAAGAAAAGTAGAAATAACAGGTAAGATAGATAGAATTGATTTAGCCAAAGATGCAACAGGAAAATATATACGAATAATAGATTATAAATCATCAGCAAAAGATATAAATTTAAATGAAGTATTAGCAGGGTTACAATTGCAATTAATTACTTACTTAGATGCAGTATGCGAAGAAAAAGACGTAATACCAGCAGGAGTATTATATTTTGGCTTAACAGAGCCTAAATTAGATAAAGTAAAAAATGCTAAAAACATAACAGATGAAGAGGTAGAACAAAAAATAAGAGAACACTTTAGAATGAATGGGTTAGTATTGGCAGAGATGAATGTAATTAATATGATGGATAATAACTTAAAAGATGGCGAGAAATCTACTACAATTCCAGTTAAATTAAAGAAAGATGGAAGTATGGATAAAACATCTAAAGTAGTATCAAGAAAGGAATTCGAAATACTACAAAAATATGTAAAGAAAACTTTAGGAGATATTTCTAAAGAGATTTTAGATGGAAATATAGACATAAAGCCATATTATAATGTTAAAAATAAAAGAAAACCATGTGAATATTGTGTATATGGTTCAATATGTAATTTTAAAAAGGGCTTTTATGGCAATGACTATAATTATATAGACAATCTAGAAAAAGACTATATACTAGAATGTATGAACTTTAGGGACGGGGGTAAAAGTTCATAAGTATACATAAAACAACAAGCGAAGTAAGTCACTAAGAGCTAGAAAGGAGAGTCTAATGGATTTAAATAATGAAAATATATTGCATGTAAAAAATAGTGATGTTGAATATTTACAATTTAAAGAATTACTAAAATATGCAGATAAATTGCAACATGCATATTCGTTAAAACCATTGCAATTTAGTGATAAGAATGACAAAGCATCAATAAATTATGAAAAAATATGTAAAACATTGGACATAGATTCTAATCAAATAATTAAGTCAGCACAAAAACACACAGATATCGTTAAAGATATAACAGAATATACAACTGAAAAATTTGAATTTGTAGATGGATTTATAACAAATAGGAAAAATATACCATTAGTTACAAAATATGCAGATTGCACACCTATAATTTTATATGATAAAATGAAAAATGTGATAGGAAATGTGCATTCAGGTTGGAGAGGCACTTTGCAAAGAATAAGTGCTAAAGCAGTTAAAATGATGATAGAAAAATATAATTGCAATCCAGCAGATATAATAGTATGTATAGGTCCATGCATAAAGCAATGTCATTTTCAAGTAGAAGGGGATTTTATAGCTAAATTTAAACAAGAATTTGGAAATGTAGAAAAATATTATAAAACAGGAAAAGTAATAGAAGGAAAGCAAAAGTACTATTTTGACACAACAAATTTAATAATTGATTATTTAACCGAAATAGGAATAAAAAGAGAGAATATATTTGATAGCAATATTTGTAGTGTCTGCAATGTTGCTAATATGTATTCATACAGGGCAGAAAAAGAAAAATCAGATAGGAATATGAATATCGTAATGCTAAAATAAAAAGTAGAGATGGTGGGGATTTGGGGACGTTCCTAAAATCCCTATTGGTTGTAAAATATTATGAATTTTAGAGATAGGAGAGAAAAAGAATTTGACATAAAATTTGAACTTTAAGCTCCGTCCCTAAAGTTCAGAAGGGAGAAAAACACATGATACCAGCTAGGTTACAAAAAGGTGATACATTAGGAATAATTGCACCTTCAGATAGTGTGACAGAGAAAAATTTAGAGGAGTTTAATAATTCAATACTATTAATGGAAGGTTCAGGCTATAAATTAAAGATAGGAAAGAATGTATTTGCTAATCCGACAGGATATGGTGCGACAGCAGAGCAAAAGGCCGAAGACTTAAATAGAATGTTTGCAGATGATGAAGTGAAAATGGTTTGGTGTGCAAAAGGTGGATTTAATTCTAATTCTATTTTTGATTTAATCGATTATGAATTAGTTAAAAGGAATCCAAAAATTTTATGTGGGTATAGTGATACTACAGCAATAGCAAATATGATATATGAAAAAACAGGGCTAGTTACATTTTCCGGTCAAACCTTTAAAGGTCTTTCAGCTTGTGAAACAGAGTATTGCTATAAAGAGATTATAAAGAGATTTCAAGATGGAAGTTTAGAATTAGGAACAAAAGATGATGAATATAGAGTAATTAATCCAGGGCAAGCAGAAGGAATTATGATTGGTGGAAATTTAAGTATTATGTCTAATTTAATAACAGGAAAATATAATGTAGATGTTACCGATAAAATTCTATTCTTAGAAGAATTTTGGTTAGAATCTCCACCTGAAGCAGTGAGTTCATATTTTTATAGAATGAAACAAAATGATGTGTTTAGCAAAATTAAAGGAATTTGGCTTGGTGGATATGAACATGAATCTGGAATAACGCTTGCACAAGTTTTAAAAGATACAATAGGAAATGAATATAATTTCCCAATAATTCAATCAGATAATTTTGGACATATAGATCCAAAGACAGTTATACCAATTGGTGTTAAAGTAAGGATAGATACAGATGACAAAGTAAAAATAAAATTATTAGAAAAGTGTGTAAACTAGCATAAAGAGGTGTAAAAATTGTACGACAATTGGGAGGATTTAGAAAAATCAATAATAGGTTGTAAAAAGTGCAAATTATGCAATAATAGAACTAATATAGTATTTGCAGATGGAAATAAAAATGCAAACGTGATGCTTATAGGAGAAGGTCCAGGAGCAGATGAAGATAAGCAAGGAGTGCCTTTTGTAGGTAAAGCAGGACAACTAATGAACAAAGCATTTGAAGGGTTAGGGATAGATAGAAAAAAATTATATATAGCTAATATAGTAAAATGTAGACCACCAAACAATAGAGTACCAGAAGAAGATGAAGCAAGAGCATGCTTGGACTATTTAAGAAATCAAGTAATATTAGTAAAACCACAAATAATAGTACTTATGGGAAGTACTGCACTTCAGAATATATTAGGAAAAGAATATAAAATAACAGCAAGTAGAGGACACTGGATAGAAAAGAAAGGAATAATGTATATGCCAACATGGCACCCAGCAGCACTTTTAAGAGACGAAAACAAAAAAATAGACTTTTGGCGCGATTTTAAAAAAGTAATTGCAATGTGTGAAGAGCTAAAAATTGGTATTTAGGAATAGAAGGGATTTAGGGACGTTCCTAAAATCCCTAAAATAACGATTATTGTTTTTCTAAAGTGTATTAAGTAAAATAAATATTGGAGGCTAAAATGGAGAAATATTTTAAAGATATGGACTATGAAAAAATAAGTGAAGAAGAAGCTTTTAATGGAAGAAGAGTGAAAGTAAAAATAGAAAAATATTATAATAAAAGAGATAATAAAGAAGTATATCGTGAACACATAAAAGCAGGAAATGGTGCTGTTATAATGCCTTTTTTAGATGATAATACATTAATAATGATAGAAGAAATAAGAACGCCAATAGGAAAAAGTATATTAGCATTTCCGGCAGGACTAATTGAAAAAGGTGAAGAACCAGCAGATGCAGCCAAAAGGGAATTAGAAGAAGAAACTGGATACAGAGCAGGAGAAATTGAACAAATAATATATGAATATCCAGCAGTAGGATATTCTGATGAAAAAGTATATATTTTTAAGGCAAAAAATTTAACAAAAACACAAAGACATTTAGATCCTACAGAAGATATAAAAGTACATAAAATATCTGTAGATGAACTAAAAGAATTATACCGAAATGGAGAGATACATTCTTCTGCAGAACTTATAGCAATATTAAGTTATTTTTCGAAAATATAATTTAGCTAAAAAATTTATAAATAGGAAGAGGGAAAAAAGGAACGTCCCTGAATCCCTTGGGAAAGCGTTCCCAAATCCCAATAGGAGGAGAAAAAGTGGAAAATATAATAGATGAAGCAAATAGATGTCTAAGTTGTAAAGTGAGGCCATGCTCTAAAGCATGTCCATTAGGAAATGATATTCCAAGCTTTATAAAGCAAGTAAAAGAAAATAATTTAGAAGAAGCATTTAAAATTTTAACTCAAACTACAGTTTTAGGTGCAATATGTGGAAGAGTTTGCCCTCACTTTAAACAATGTATGGGTAGTTGTGTAAGAGGAATTAAATCTGAGCCAATCAATATCGGAAATTTAGAAACTTATATTTTTGATAATGCTTTACAAAAGAACTATAAAATAGAAACAACTAATAAAATAGAAGGAAAGAAAGTTGCAGTAATTGGTGGAGGACCATCAGGACTTACATGTGCAGCATTTTTAAGTATGAATGGGGCTAAAGTTACAATTTACGAAAAACAACCAAAACTTGGTGGAATTACAAGATATGGTATTCCAGATTTTAGATTACCAAGAGAAGTTATAGATAAAACAGTAGAAAAAATATTAAGTCTAGGAATAGAAGCAAAATGTAATCAAACTTTAGGAAAAGATTATGAATTAGTAGATATAGAAAAGCAATATGATGCTGTATATTTAAGTGTTGGAGCAAATGTATCATCAAAAATGAATATACCAGGTGAAGATTTAGATGGAGTATATGGGGGAAATGAATTATTAGAAACAGGAATTCATCCAGATTATACCGGTAAATCTGTTGCTGTAAGTGGTGGCGGAAATGTAGCAATGGATGCTGCAAGAACTATAAAAAGATTAGGTGCTAAAAATGTATATGTAATATATAGAAGAGCAAGAGAACAAATGCCAGCAGAAGATTACGAAGTAGAAGAAGCGATGAAAGAAGGAGTAGAGTTTTTATTCCAAAATAATATTGTTAAAATAATAGGAAATGATAAAGTAGAAAAATTGGAATGTATCAAAACAGAGCTTGTTCAAAGAGAAGGAGAAAAAAGATTAGTTCCTGTGAATATAGAAGGCTCTAATTATACATTAGATATGGATTATATTGTAATGGCTGTTGGTTCTAAAGCGAATAAGGAAGTTGTCGAAAAGACAGGATTAGAAACAACTGAGTATGGAAATATAAAAGTAGATGAAAGATATATGACATCTAGAAAAGGAGTTTTTGCTGGAGGAGATTTAATAGGAACTAAAGCGACAGTAGCATGGGCTGCACGTTCTGGAAGAAATGCTTCAGAGGAAATAATAAAATACTTATTAGGAGAAGGATAATGAAAATAAGAAGACTACAAAAAGAGGATATTCCAGAACTATTAAATTTACGAATAGAGCAACAAAAAGAATATCACGAATGTTTAAATGAAGAAGAAAAACACATAATAGAATATACTAGGGACTACATAAATGGAAATTTAAATAAAGATTTGTTTATGTTTGGAGTTTTTAAAAACAATGAAATAGTTGCAATATGTGGATATAATGTTTGGAATGGTTTCCCATCACTTACTAATCATTCAGGAAAAATTGCATATCTATGTAGTGCCTATACAAAGCAGGAGTATAGGGGACAAGGCATTATGCAAGAACTATTAGATAAAAGTATTAATACAATAAAAGAAAACGGTATAACTAGAATAAAACTTAATTCAAGTAAAGAAAATGCAATTAGAATTTATTCAAGACTTGGATTTACAAAAGATGAAACTGCAATGATTTTAGATTTATAAATAAAGATTTAAATACACTTACCAAATGTTGGAAAGTGTATTTAGTATTTAGAAGATACTATGATGATGACGAATGGTAAAAGCAACTCGTAAGAGTTGCTTTTTGCTTTTATATATTCATATATTAAATCTGTTTACTTTTTCAAGTTTTTGATATATAATGCTTGCAAACACAAAAAAAATGAAGGGATGAAGCTTATGTACAATTTTAAAGAGGTAGAGAAAAAATGGCAAGATAAATGGTATGCAGAAGGTACCTTTAATGCAAAAAATGATTATTCAAAGGAAAAATGGTATGGCTTGATAGAATTCCCATATCCATCAGGACAAGGTTTGCATGTTGGACATCCAAGAAGCTATACAGCACTTGATATAATAGCAAGAAAAAGAAGAATGCAAGGATATAATGTATTATTCCCAATTGGATTTGATGCATTTGGTCTTCCAGCAGAAAACTATGCAATAAAAAATCATGTTCATCCTAAAATAACTACAGAAAAAAATATAAATCATTTTAGAGAACAATTAAAATCTATAGGATTTTCTTTTGACTGGTCAAGAGAAGTAAATACAACAGATCCTAATTATTATAAATGGACACAATGGATTTTTATTCAATTATATAAACATGGATTAGCATATAAAGCAACAATGCCAATAAATTTCTGTACAGGTTGTAAGGTAGGCTTAGCAAATGAAGAAGTTGTAAACGGTGTTTGCGAAAGATGTGGAAGTCCAGTAGTACAAAAAGAAAAAAGCCAATGGATGCTAAAAATTACAGAATATGCACAAAGATTAATTGATGATTTAGATGATGTTAATTTCTTAGACAAAATTAAAGCACAACAAATAAATTGGATTGGTAGAAGCGAAGGAGCAGAAGTTAATTTTAAAATAAGTGGAACAGATGATAATCTTCTTATTTATACAACTAGACCAGATACAATATTTGGTGCAACATATATGGTTATAGCTCCAGAACATAAACTAATAGAAAAATATAAAGATAGAATTACAAACCTTGAAGAAGTAGAAGAATATAAGAAAAAAGCAGCATTAAAATCAGATTTTGAAAGAGCAGAACTAAACAAAGAAAAAACAGGTGTAGAAATAAAAGGAATAAAAGCTATTAATCCATTAACAAACGAAGAAATACCAATTTGGATTTCTGATTATGTATTAATAACATATGGAACAGGTGCAATAATGGCAGTTCCTGCGCATGATACAAGAGATTTTGAATTTGCTAAAAAGTTTAATTTACCAATTAAACCAGTAATAATAGAAAAACCAAAAGATTATGATAATAACAAAGAAAGTCTAGAGTTATTAGAAAAAGAAATAGATGCGAAATTTTCATACTGTTTTGGCGATGATGAAAAGCAAAATATGTCTGAAGCATTTACAGATGTTAATAATGGTATTGCTGTAAATTCAGGTTTCTTAGATGGACTAGAATCTAAGGATGCTATAAATAAAGCAATAGAATATATAGAAGAACACAAATTAGGAGAAAGAAAAGTAAATTACAAACTTCGTGATTGGGTATTTTCTAGACAACGTTATTGGGGAGAACCAATACCAATGGTATATTGCGAAAAATGTGGTTGGGTTCCAATTCCAGAAGAGGAATTACCATTAAAACTACCAGATGTTGAAGATTATGAACCAGGAGAAAACGGAGAATCTCCACTTGCAAAACACGAAGAATGGATAAATACTACATGTCCACATTGTGGTGGAAAAGCAAGAAGAGAAACAGATACAATGCCACAATGGGCTGGTTCATCTTGGTATTATTTAAGATATATGGATCCACATAATGATAAAGCTTTGGCTTCAAAAGAAGCATTAGAATATTGGTCACCAGTAGATTGGTATAATGGTGGAATGGAACATACTACACTACACTTACTATATTCAAGATTTTGGCATAAATTCTTATATGATATTGGTGTAGTACCAACAAAAGAACCATATGCAAAGCGTACATCACATGGAATGATACTAGGAAGCAATGGTGAAAAGATGTCTAAATCAAAAGGAAATGTAATAAATCCAGATGAAATAGTAGATGAATTTGGAGCAGATGCATTTAGAGTATACGAAATGTTTATGGGACCTTTTGACCAAACAGCGCCATGGTCTATGGAAAGTATTAGAGGATGTATGAAGTTCTTAGATAGAGTATGGAATATGCAAGACTTCTTGGTAGATGGAGATGAATATTCAGAAAAATTCGAAAAGATGATGCATAAAGCAATAAAGAAAGTTTCATCAGATATAGAAGAAATGAAGTTTAATACTTCTGTTGCAACTTTTATGACAATGGTAAATGAATTTTATAAAGAAAAACAAATTAATAAAGCAGAATTTGCAACATTTTTACAATTATTAAATCCATTTGCACCACATATGACAGAAGAATTATATCAAAAAATAGGTGGTAAAGAAGAGCTAGCATATAAAGCTTGGCCAACATATGATGAAGCTAAAACTATAGAAGATGAAATAGAAATTCCTGTACAAATAAAAGGAAAAGTTAGAGCTACAATTACTATTAAAAAAGACGAAGATGAAGAAGTAGTTAAACAAAAGGCTAAAGAAGCAGTTGCAGGCCAAATAGAAGGTAAGAGAATAATAAAAGAAATATATGTTAAAAATAAAATTTATAATATAGTAATTGGTTAAATAAGCCACTGTCCAAATCTTTGATTTGGCAACAGTGAGCTATAGTTGACGAAGTCAACAGGAACATTACAGTTATGTTTTGTAACATGGCTGTAATGTTTTTTTAACAATACTGTTATAGAACTTTTGGGCTAATGTAGTATAATATAATTATCTATAGGTATACCAAGGAGAATAGATATGGGGATCGAATCAAATTTAAGAAAAGAAGGAATCAAAGTTACAGAAGAACTTGATAAGATAAAAGTTAATACTATAGCAAAGAATGTTGCTCAAAAGATTGTAGCTGCATTCCCTGAACTTGACTTTAAATTAGGGGAAGTATTTATAAAACTTTCTCAATTAAAAATGTATTATGCAGAAGTGCCAAAGGGCTTTTCAGAAGCTAATTATTTCTACAAAAATACTTCAATTTATTTTAACCAAGAAGTCCCTATAGAAAAAATCGAAAATTATGCTATTCATGAATGCATTCATTATTTACAAGAAAGAAAGGATAAAGCAGGATTTTTATTAAGGCTAGGCTTATGCGATTTAACACAATATAAAGTTCATGGGCTAGCACTAAATGAGGCAGCAGTACAATATGCAACAGCTAAAGCAACAAAAGAACCAAAAGATAATGTGAAGTATTATGGAATTTCTTTTGATACAATTAGCCCTACTTGTTATCCATTAATATGTAATTTGATTGCGCAAATGGCATATGTAACAGGGGAGAAAGTTCTTTTTGATAGTACTTTTAATAGTAATAATAATTTTAAGGAAACGTTTATAGAAAAAACTTCTGAAGATACATTTTATACATTAGAAAAGAATTTTGATAAGATTTTAAAGCTAGAAGAAGATTTATTAAAATTAAATAATAAGATGGAACTTTCAGATAATTTAAATTCTGGACTTAATAAAAAAAGACTTAAAATAAAGAATAGTATTCAAAGTACATTTATGGAATCACAAAATTTAATAATTACTTCATATTTCGATACAGCTTTTGAAAGAATTACGAATTTAGAAGAGGTAGAGAATTATAGGAGATCATTATATAATTACAAAGATTTAGTTGGATATGTTGATGGAATCGACACATTTAATGAATATTACATTAAGACTATGAATAAACTAGAAAATAAATATAACGAGCTAGAAAAAGGAATTATAGCAGAAGATGAAGAACAAGAAATAGTAGGTTTACCAGCAGAAAGAAGAAATAAATTCCAAATATTCTGGCAAACAGTAAAGAAGTTCTTATTTAAATCAGGTGAAGAGTATAAAAGAGAAGAAAAATAACACAAATAGAGGAAGTGATTCCTCTATTTTTACTTTAATTATAAAAAAATCTTATAAATCCATTGACAACACCAAAAAAACATGCTATTATATATAAGCGATTAAAGAAGAAGGTAACCACTTCCACCTTGTCTATAAAGATAGAAAGGTAAATAATTAAATATAAATATGTATATTGTAATTATTTAAGTGGGTTAACTTGCGTCTTTAAGTTAATTCATTTTTTTATTGTCTAAATTAAATTAGACGAAAATATATGGAGGTGTTTTAGAATAAAACAGGATTTACCTATTAACGAAAAAATTAGAGCCAAAGAAGTCAATCTAATAGACGAAAATGGTGAAAAATTAGGAGTAATGTCACTTAACGAAGCACTTAATATAGCTTCAGAGAAAAATTTGGATGTAGCGTTAGTTTCTCCAAACACAGTACCACCTGTTTGCAAAATTATGAATTATGGTAAATATAAATTTGAGCAAGCAAAGAGGGAAAAAGAAGCTAAAAAAAAGCAAAAAGTATTCGAATTAAAAGAAATTAGAGTAACACCTAATATCGAAGAACACGATTTTGGATTTAAATCTAAAAATGCAAGAAAATTTATAGAAGATGGAGCAAAAGTAAAAATAACAGTTAGATTTAGAGGAAGAGAAGTTAATAATGTTAAATTAGGAGAAGCAGTTATCAACAAATTTATAGAAGAATTAAGTGATATAGCATCTCCAGAAAAGAAACCTTTATTAGAAGGTAGAAATATGTTTGTAATTTTATCAAAAAAAGCATAAATAGAAAGGAGCAATTAAAATGCCAAAATTAAAAACAAATAAAGCTGCAAGCAAAAGATATGGTTTTACTGCAAAAGGAAAAGTAAAAAGAACATCTGCAAACGCAAGACACAGATTATCTACAAAAACAAGTAGACAAAAAATGTCTAGAAAACAAAATTCTTATGCAGACAAAACATGTGTTGAAGGAATCAAAAAATTATTACCATATGGTTAATAAAAAGAACGAAGAATGAGGAGGAATAGAAAATGGCAAGAGTAAAAACAGCAAGAATTACTCGTAAAAAACATAAAAAAGTATTAAAACAAGCAAAAGGATATTTTGGTGCAAAAAGATACAGATTTAGAATGGCTAAACAAGCTGTTATGAAATCTGGAATGTATGCATATATAGCTAGAAAAGATAAAAAGAGTAATTTTAGAAAATTATGGATAGCAAGAATAAATGCAGCTGCAAGAATGAATGGAATTTCTTATAGTAAATTAATAGCTGGATTAAAGAAAGCTAATGTAACAATTAACAGAAAAATGTTAGCAGATATCGCTATAACAGATCCAAAAGCATTCACAGAAATTGCTGAAATTGCAAAAAAAGCATAATAAAATAAAATTCTAAGATACTAGTTTGTGAAAACTAGTATTTTTGTGCATAAAAACGCATATTATATAGTAGAAAGGGGGGGAATATTTTTATGGCAGAAGAACAAAAAATCTTGTCAATCATAGATTATATAAATCAAAATAATATATGTAATAAGTATTTAAATAAATTAAAAAATATAATTGGCAGCAGCAATGTAGAAATATTATCTAGGGTTAAAGAAAAACAATCAGCACTAGACAAAATGAAAGTTAGACATTTTGTTTCTGCAAATCAAATAAGTGATTTTGTTGGATATATGATAATTACAGATACAGTCGAAGATGTATATAAAATTAAAAATAAAATAGAAAATGATTTAGGAAATTGTCTAGAGGAAGACTATATAAAAAATCCTAAAAATGGTTATAAGAGTATACACTTAAATTATTTAGTCGAAAAAGATATTCCTCTAGAGATACAGATAAAAACAAAGCAAATGAAAGCTGCACAAGATATTGTACATGATAAAATATATAAAAATTTTAATCTATCAGAAGAATTAAGAAGTGTGCTTAGCAATTTAGTATTTTTAAAAGTATTAAAGCAATAAAGAAAAAACTTTATTGCTTTTTCATTTTTGGTTTTGCAATTAATGAAGCTAAATAACCAAAGAATATTGCGGCAGCAATACCACCTGCTGCATTTTTTATACCTCCAGTAAACGCACCTAAAAGACCTGCTGATTTTACTCCTTCAATAGCGCCTTTTGCTAAATTATATCCGAATCCAGTAAGAGGAACTGTTGCTCCAGCCCCTGCAAAATCAACTAAATATTTATATAGGCCAAGCCCACCTAATATAACACCGGCAGTAACAAATGTAACTAGTATTCTAGCAGAAGTTAACTTTGTTTTATCGATTAAAATTTGACCTATTACACATATAAGCCCACCTACGACAAAAGCCTTTAAAAGTGTAGCCCATTCAAAAACACTTGACCAATCAATATTACTCATGAAATCTCCTCCTAGGGATTTTGTAGGGATTTGGGGACGTTCCTAGAATCCCGATTAATCTTATACTAATATTTTGTGCATGAATTGATAATTTTATACAATTTTACAATATTGAATGTAAAAAAAAGTTATGATAAAATTATAAAAAATTATTTTAGAGGAATGCAAAAGATGATTGAAAGTGAAGTTTTTAAGAGGTATCAATTACCAATAGAAGAATTACGCCCAAAAATAATAGATACAATAGTAGAAGTTTATGGAAAAAGGCATAGAGCTCAAATAGAAGATAGATTAAATAATTTATATATAAATTCATATGTTACAGCCGAGGATGTACAAAATGATTATAATACAAAAAATAGCCATTTTGTATCAATACTATCAGTAAAATTTTTACGAAAAATAGGAATGGAAGTTTCAAAAGAAACAGAAGATAAAGTATATGAAAGAGGAACTTTTCATTTGCAAGAGGAACATAAAGAAGTTTTAAAACAATATTTCGGAACTTCTAATTTTACTGATTATGGAAAAATTCTTTCATTTGATGATAAATTAATAAATTCAGAAAACGACTATGCAAACAGAATGCATAAAGCTAATAGATGTGAGATTTTAAAAGCTATGGGCTTAGAAATTTCGCCAGAAAATTATGATGAAGTTATACAAACTAAGCAAGGTCAAGAATGTTTAAATAGAGTAATGGATATATATAAAGTAGCTGCTGAGTGTAAGAATGAGATTAATCAATTTAAGGAAGATAATAAAGATTATATAGAATATTTAGAAAAAGTTAAAAAATATGAGCAAGAATTAAAATTTAAATACATGAAGGAATATGCAAAGCAAATTGTTCCTTATTGTGATAAAGAACTTGGAACTAAAATAGAAGACGCATTAGCTAAAAACTATAATTCAGATTATAGTTTTACACAAGAAGTAGATAAAGATGGAATATATATTGCAAGGTATGGAGCCCCTCTAATTTTTGCTTTTTCAGAGGATGCAAAAGAAAAATTAGCTAAAGATAACTTTGAATCTATGCGAGTAAAATCAGATAGGGTAAAATATTTTAAAGCCAAAGGACTAGATTTAGGTAATAATTATGAAGATTATGAAAATAGTGAGGAAGCAAAAAAATTATTGCCTGACAAAGAGCTGGTAGAAACAGTGTATACAATAAAAAAAGAATGTGACAAAGAAATGGACATGGAGTTCTTTTTAAATACAGGAAATTACGAGGCTTGTAAAAGAAATATATTAGCACAAGGGATAAAAATACAAGATAGCTTTTGTAAAGAATTTGTCGAAAATGGTGTAACATGTATAGTTCCAAATGTTAGACAAGATGCTAATGGAAACTATAGTTTATTTAATATAGTTCATTTGCCACTAGTAAAAATTTTACCAGAGTATAAAGATGTGCAGATAATACACGAATTACTACATACTGTAGAATCGAGTATGAAACAAACTTCAGAAGATGAGATATATTTTAAATTTGGTTTTGATGAAGCAGTAGAACCAATATGCCATAACGAAGATGAACTTATTGTAGACGATAGGCAAGGAAATCCAAATGAGCCAAAAAGAAGCTATGAATTTTTTTCTGAAAATTTACATCAAGAATTAGCAATTGAAGTTACCAGAAGACTACATGAAAAAGGAATATATTTGTATGGAGACCCAAAACTGGCTAGAGAAACTGGATCGACTACGTATGAGCATTATAATGTTATAACTAAAAATTTTCAAAAAGAATATAGAGAAGAAATGATTGATGGAATGATGGCACCTACTAGAGATGGAATAACAGAAAGTGTTGGAAAAGAAAATTTTGAAAATTTAAATGCAGCTGTAAGCGAATATGCTAAATTACCATATTATAAAATGATGGATGACATTTTGGCTAAAAGAGACACAGATTTAACAAGAAAAAGGACAGAACTTGCTAATAGAGGAGCAAAAATAGTAAAAGATATGAAGGAATATGAACAAACTAGAGAAGAATATAGCATATCTGTTCAAAAAATAGGTAAAACAACAGTACATAGGTCTCTACAAAATAAAAGAGCTGCAATGCAAGCACTTACAAATGATAAGACTAAAGTTTTGGAAGGAGAACAATCAAGAAATGAGCAATAATTATTCTAAAGCATATGTAGAAGTATTAGAAATTTTAAAATATATTCCAAGAGAAGATTTAGAAAAAGTTCCAAAAGATATAATATATACTTTGGAAAATTGTGCAGATAAAGAGTATATCTTTAAAATTAATAAAAGTGTTCCTTTTGAAGAACAGAACTTAATGGAAGAAACAAAAGATATACTTGCCAACTTTTTTAGGGATTATTGGGCAACTGATTTTCAAAGAGAACAGATTTTGATAAAAGAAAAACAAGATGAGTATGAATTAGAAAAGAATAAGATAAAAATTAATTATGATGAATTATTTAAGAATAAAAAGATAGAGGAAAAACCAAAAACAGAACTAACAGTAATACCAGAAAAGAAATGGTATGAGAAGTTTTTGGATTATATGAAGAAAATATTTAAATTCAAAAGGGATTGAGGGATGTTCCCAGGGATTTGGGGACGTTCCTCAAATCCCTTTTTTAAATAGTAGTAAAGTTCTCCTACTAGGAGAACTTTCTGTACTAGATAATTATGGCGTATGCAAGATTTTCTATACTTCTATACTAACGGCGTGTGCAATTCCGGGAATACTTTCACCTTGTTGAGTGGAGGTTGAATTCATTAATGCTCCAGTTGCGATTAATAATATTTTTTTATACTTTTTAGTTTGAAGCATATTAAATAAATAGCCAGAGAATACTGTACCGCAACAAGCACAACCACTTCCACCAGCATGTGTGTCTTGGGCTTCTTTATCAAAAATTAAAACTCCACAATCATTGTAATTAGTTTTTATATTAAAACCTTTTGTTTGTGCAAGTTCAATTAATATTTCTTTTCCAACATGTCCAAGGTCACCTGTTATTATGGCATCATAATAACTTGGATTTCTGCCAGTATCGTTAAAGTGTGTAATTAAAGTATCTAGGGCTGCAGGTGCCATAGCAGCTCCCATATTATTAGCATCCTTAATTCCCATATCTATAATTCTACCAGGAGTAAAATGAGTTATAAAAGGACCTGTTCCACTAGAAGAAAGAATTGCAGCCCCAGAACCAGTAACAGTCCATTGGGAAGACTGTGGTCTCTGGTTTCCAAGTTCTAATGGAAATCTAAATTGTTTTTCTGCACTACAAAAGTGACTAGAAGCAGCGCAAATGACATTATTAGCAGCACCACCATCAATAAATATAGAGCCTAACCCAAAACCTTCAACAAAAGTAGAGCATGCACCGAATATGCCTATAAATGGTATGTTAGAATCGCGTAAACCAAAGCTAGAAGAAATACATTGATTTAATAAATCACCAGCAAAACAGTAATCTATACTAGAGATTGGAAGATTAGATTTTTTTACTGCAGAGTAGACTGTTTCTTTTAGTATTTTACTTTCAGCTTTTTCCCAAGTTTTTTCACCCCAAAACTCGTCTTCTAAGCATTTATCAAAATACTTAGCAAGAGGCCCCTCTGCTTCTTTTGGACCAACAATGCATGCTGTATCTAAAATAGTAGGAGGCTTAGTAAATTTAATAGTTTGTTTTCCTAATTTCTCCAAAAAATCATCTCCTTATGCTAAAGTAATACCTTGGGTATTAAAAATTAAATATACAATACCAACAATAATAGAAGTACAAATTCCAAAAACTAATACAGGTCCAGCAATAGTAAACATTTTACTACCAACGCCCATAACATAACCTTCAGATTTAAATTCTATTGAAGGTGCGACAATGGAGTTAGCAAAACCAGTAATAGGAACTAAAGAACCAGCACCTGCAAATTTTCCTATTTTATTAAAGAGATTTAAACTTGTTAAAAAAGCACTAATTGCTATCAAAATGATAGAAACTATAGTTCCAGAAGTTGCTTCATCAAAGCCACGTGCTTTACATATAAGTGAGATAATTTGACCAAAAGTGCAAATTAAACCTCCAACCCAGAATGCATTAAAACAATTCTTTAATATTGGCGAATTAGGGGATTTTTTATCTACATATTCTTGGTATTTTTTTTGTGTCTCGATAGGTTGCATAATTACTCCTTTCTACATATTAGAATGATCTATATAAAATGTAAGTTCTATTTCAGCAAAATATTCAGTAATCTTACCATCTTGAATATTTGCTGTTTGGTCAATTACTTTAACCTCAGATATATAATTTATTGTTTTTGAAGCTTCACTAATAGTTTGTACAATTGCATCTTTCCAAGATATGTTAGAAGAACCTCTAACACGAATGTGTTTTTCTACAGTCATTACAATACCTCCTATAAATAAAATTACTAATATTTTTTCCATTTAATTTAATTTTATACAAGCTGATGATATAATATATAAAAATGAAATTTGGGGACATTCGGGATATGGGGACGGTCCTCAAATCCCGGAAAGGGAAAAAAAGACCGTCCCTAAATACCGATGAAAGGATTGAAAATGATGAAAATCGATTTTGCACGTAACATTGCACTAAAAAGTTTATATGAAATAAATATAAAACAAGCATATTCTAATATTGTGCTCGACAAATTTATAAATGAAAATAGAGAAAAATTAAGTAACTTAGATATAAATTTTATATCTGAATTAGTATATGGTGTTGTAACTTGGAAACTAACATTAGAATATATAATTCAAAAATATTCAAAAACGAAAATAAAGAAAATGTCAGATTGGGTAAAGAATATTTTGTATTTAGGCAGTTATCAAATAATATTTCTAGATAAAGTTCCAAAATCAGCAGCTGTAAATGAAAGTGTCAATTTATGTAAAAAATATAATTTTAAATCAGTTGGATTGGTTAATGCAATTTTAAGAAAAATAGAAAAAAGCGACTATAAAGAAATTAGTAATATAACTAATAGTATAACTAGAATAAGTTTAAAGTATTCAATGCCAGAATGGATAGTAAAAAAATTTTGTGATGAATATGGCGAGGAAGAAACCGCCAATATTTGCCAAAATTTAAATTTAAGACCTAATATTTCGGTAAGAATAAATAGATTAAAAGGAAAAATGGATCTAGGAGAAAAAGGAATTTTAGAGGATTTTAGAACCATTACTGGTACAAAAAACATTACTAAAACCAAAGAATATATAGAAGGAAATATAACTATTCAAGATGAAGCAGCAGGTTTAAGCAGTTTTGTCCTTGCACCAAAAGAAGGAGAGATAGTTTTAGATGCATGTAGTGCTCCTGGTGGAAAGACAACTTACTTAGCAGAACTTATGCACAACAAAGGAAAGATTGTAGCTTGGGATATTTACGAAGAAAGACTAAAACAAGTTGAGCAAAATGCTAAAAGATTAGGGATTGATATTATACAAACAGAAGTACATGATGCAACTAAATTAAAAGAAGAATATGTAGAAAAATTTGATAAGATTTTGCTTGATGTACCGTGTTTAGGTTTAGGAGTAATAAGAAGAAAGCCAGATATAAAATGGAATAGACAAGAAGAGGATATAAAAGAAATTTCTGATATTCAATTTAATATACTAAAAACATGTTCTAAATATTTAAAGAAAAATGGAACTTTAGTATATTCTACTTGTAGTATGTTAAAAGAAGAAAATGATGCAATAATAGAAAAATTCATAAAAGAAGAAAAATTTGAAACAGTTAATATAGAAGAGCAAATACCAAATGAATTTTCTAAGATAACTACTAATAATATGGTACAATTTTTACCAAGTCAAAACCATGATGGATTTTTTATAACAATGCTAAAGAAAATATAAGGTGCCGGAGGAGGTGTTGGAGGCGTAAGGTAAGTATAATATTACGTTAATATTACATTATTATTATGTTTAAATTAAATACCTTGACTTTTTTATATAAACATATAAAATATTGTTAAAAGAAAACTGCAAAAGTATTACGCAATTATACAAAAGAAGGGAGACGTTTATATGTTAAATAAGGTAAGAGAAGAAAAGGGAATAACATTAGTAGTTTTAATAATAACAATAATTGTATTACTATGTTTAGCAGGAGTTATAGTATACTTAGTATTTGGTCAAGATGGATTAACTGGTAAGGATAATGTACTAGAAGCTGAAAGAGATAAAGCATATGCTAAAGATATTGTAACAATGGCACTAAAAGTAGTAGAAAAAGAACAAGAACAAGCTCAGATGAATGTTAATGGATTAGTACAAACAAATACAAATCCAGATGTTATAGATGCAGTTGTAAAAGCAATAGATAAATCTTCAAACTTTAAAGAAGGCGCAGATGGAAGCTCTGTAGAATATGTTACAAACAATGGAGATAAATATGTAGTTACAATAGATACACAAAAATTAAAGGTAAAAGATGTAAACTAAAAATATAGTAGTTTAGGCTTTAACTTAAAATTGTAAATTAAATATTTATATGATAGAATAGGCATATACATTAGTATATGCCTAAAAAAATGTTAGGAGAAAAAAATGATTAATTTTATATTTAGTATAATATATTTATTGGTTTTAATAGGAATTGCAATTATAGATAAAAAAGAACATAAAATTTCTAAAAGGATTTTACTTGTAGGTTTTATTGTAGAAGCAATACAGATAATTTATTTATATGTTAATAATAAATTTCATTTAATTGAGTATTTAATTTATTTAATTATATTTGTAATATTATTAATAATAGATACGATTATTATAAGAAAAAAAGGTGAGTCTTTATATGTGTTGCAAATTCTAATGCTTTGCATGTATATGGCAATATTTACAGATAAATATATTTTTGCAGTAACAGTTATATATACATTATTAATTATTGGATTATATATTTTAATTGGAAAAATTTCTACAATACGAAAAAGAAGAGTAATTAAAAAACAGAATGCTAAAGAACTTGCAAAATTACCAATAGGTTTTTATTTATGTATAGCAGACATACTAGTTTTAATATATAGTATAATTATATAAAAGTACTAAAAACATAGGGAGAGTGGAAGTATGAATATAGGAATAGATATAGGAGGAAGTCATATAGGAGTAGGACTAGTAGGTTCAAGTGGCAAAATAATAAATAAAAAAGAAGTAGATATTACAGAAAAAGACAAGAAAAACATAGAGAAAATGATTATAAATACAATTACAAATTTTATTAAAGTGATTTTAAAAGAACAAGACATAGAGACTAAAGAACTTGGATATATAGGAATTGCATCACCAGGAACTATAGAAAATAATTGTATATATAATGTTGTAAATTTAGGTGTAGAAAAACTAGATATAGCAAAAATTTTAAATAAAGAATTTGGCTTAGAAGTAAAAATAAAAAATGATGCTAAATGTGCAGGTATTGCAGAAAGTATGTATGGAAGCACGAAACCGGCACAGGATAATATATATTTATGTTTAGGAACAGGAATAGGTGGAGCAGCGTTCATAAATAATAAATTAGTAGAACCTAGATATAAATCTGGAATGGAATTTGGACATATGATAATACAAAAAGATGGTAGAGAATGTAAATGTGGAAGTAAAGGCTGTTTCGAAACATATTGCTCTATGAAAGTTTTAAAAAGAGAAATATCAGAAACATTAGAATTAAACGAGAACGAGACAGGGGCAAACATTGTAAATGAAATAAGAAAACATATAGATGATTTAAGAATAAAGCCACTTATAGAAGAATATGTACAATATTTGGCAATCGGAATAGCAAACTTAATAAATATATTTGAACCAGAGATTATATGTATCGGTGGAAGTTTTGTTTATATTGGGGATCTAATTATTCCAAAGTTAAAAAAGGAAATTCAAGAAAAAGGCTTATTATTTAATTCCAGAAAAGAAATAGATATAGTTCTTGCCAGTTTAGGCAATGAAGCCGGAATTATTGGAGCCGCAAGCTTATTATAGAAAAAAATCACTTAAATACTTGTACAAATTTTAAGATTGTGATATAAATTATGTATGGAATTTTATAAGAAAGGTGGAACATTTGTGGAAGGCGAAACAAGTACTGATAAAAAAACGATATTAATTGTGGATGATGAACAACCAATAATTGATATGCTAGTATATAATTTGGAAAAAGAAGGATATAATACCTTAGAGGCAACAGATGGGGAAAAAGCAGTAGATATTGCTTTAAATAATACACCTGACTTAATATTATTAGATATTATGATTCCTAAAATGGACGGATTATCTGTTTGCAAAAGAATTAGACATACGTTAAATGTTCCAATTATAATGCTTAGTGCAAAAGGCGAAGAAATAGATAAAATATTAGGATTGGAATTAGGAGCAGATGATTATATAACAAAACCTTTTAGTATAAGAGAGTTAATGGCAAGAATAAAAGCTAACTTAAGAAAAGGAAAAGGAAGCTACGAAGACGGAAAGATAGAGGCAAATACAAATAAAATAATTGTAGGAGATTTACAATTAGATGTTGATAAATTCGAAACAAGAGTTAAAAATAAAGTTATAGATTTAACATTAAGAGAGTTTGAAGTATTAAAATATTTAGCAAATCAATTGGGTCAAGTTGTAACAAGAGAAACTCTACTAGAAAAAGTATGGGGATATGAATATTATGGTGATATCAGAACTGTAGATGTGACTGTAAGAAGAATAAGAGAAAAGATAGAAGAAGATACATCAAATCCAAAAATATTAATAACTAAAAGAGGAGTAGGTTATTATATAGCTACAGGTGATAAATAAATATAAATTAAGCCACTATCAAAATATTTAGTAGGTTATATTTGGAGTAAATCCAATAAATTGTGGGAAAAAATTCACAATGCAAATGAGTAAAAATCGTCGGTCGAAATACAGATATGTAGTCTATTTTAACTGGCGATTTTATTAGTATAAAAAAATCACTTAAAGGTAGTGTAACAAGGAGTAGTAAATGATAAAGAATATACAATTAAAAATAGTATTAATATTTTTTATATTAGGAATGTTTATAATTATAGGGTTAGGGTTATTTTTTACTAACTCATTAGAAGCAATAAATACTGCTTTAAATACAGCTCAAATTACAGATGTAATAATAGAAGAAATTAATAATATTAAAACAATATCTATGATTTCTTTAGTATTATTAGGGGCAATTAGCATTATTGTAGGAATTTTTCTTTCAAAAACGGTAGTAAAGCCTATAGATAAATTAATAAAAAATGCAGAAAAGTTAACCTCAAAGGAAAAAAATGCTCATGTGAAAAATAAGAATGAGATAGACAATTTGGCAGATACTTTCGAGGAAATGACAACAAAATTGCAAGCCAATTTATCAGAGATTTCTACACAAAAAAAGCAAATGGAAACAATTCTTTTACATATGAGTGATGGTATAATTGCTTTTAATATGGAAGGAAAGGTAATATTAATAAATCCAGCTGCAACAAGAGCATTATCTATAATGGAAGAAGATACAGATTTTGAAACAATTTTTAAAAATGTAAATATAGACATTAACATGGAAAAAATAATCTACCTAGAAGATTGGACATCATCAGAGCAGAAAGTAAAAGTAAAAGACAGATATTTAAATCTAGCGTTTGAAATATTAAAAGATGAAAAAGATAGACCAGCAGGAGTTATGGTTCTTATACAAGATATAACAGAACATGTAAAACTAGATAATATGAGAAAAGAATTTGTAGCAGATGTATCACACGAGTTAAAAACACCAATAACATCAATAATGGGCTATGCAGATACTTTGCTAGAAACAGACCATGATAAAGAAATAGAGACTAAATTTTTAGGTGTAATATCTTCAGAGGCGAAAAGAATGTCAAAATTAGTAACAGATTTATTATCTCTTTCTAGATTTGATAGTAACAAGACAAATATAGTAAAAGAAGAGTTTGATTTAGGAGAGCTTGCTAAGAAATGCCAAGAGAAACTTCAAATAGAAATAGATAAGAAACATCTACAAGTACATTGTTTAGTTACTGCAAATGTACCACCTGTATATGCAGAAAAGGATGGAATAGAGAGAGTAATAATAAATATATTATCAAACAGTATCAAATATACAAATGAAAATGGAACGATTAATATTTATGTAGGATTTGTATATAATGATGCGTACATAAAATTTATAGATACAGGAATAGGTATTCCAGAAGAAGATTTAGAAAGAATTTTCGAAAGATTTTATAGAGTAGATAAAGCCAGAACTAGAGAAATGGGTGGAACTGGCTTAGGTCTTTCAATAGCAAAAGAAATATTAGATAGAAATAATGGAACAATAGATATAAAAAGTAAACTTAATGAAGGAACAGAAGTTGTAATAAGAATACCTACAAAGACAAATAACAAATTTATCCTAAAGGAGGAAGAAAACTTAAATGAAGGAGAAGCTAGAAGACAACCAAATATCCAGGAACAAAAAGATAATTAAAGAAATTGGTGGCTGGATTATTTGTATAGTAATTGCAGTTATATTAGCTTTATTAATAAAATATTTTATTTTAACTCCAACAGTTGTAAAACAGGAATCAATGTATCCTACATTAGAAGAAAACCAAAGATTAATTTTAAATAGACTTGGAAGAACTTTTAAACAAATGCCAAAAAGGGGAGACATAATTACCTTCGAAGCCCCAACGGTTACTTACCGAACAGAGGAAGATACAGATATTTCTAATCCTGTAGCAATTTATGAAGATGAAGAAAGAAATATTTTTGGAAATTTTAGCTACAATGTATTAGAAATTGGAAAGACAAGTTATATTAAAAGAGTTATAGGATTGCCAGGTGACCATGTACAAATAAAAAATGGCAAAGTATATATAAATGAAGAGGAATTAGAAGAGGATTACTTACAGCCAGGAATTATAACAGATGATGCAGAGGGAATATTTTATGATATTATAGTTCCAGAAAACACTGTATTTGCAATGGGAGATAATAGAAACTCAAGTGTAGACTGTAGAGCTTTTGGATGTATCCCATTAGAAAGAATAGAAGGAAAAGTCTTAATAAGATTTTGGCCACTTAATGAATTTGGAAAAGTAGAAGAGTAGGAGGAATAGACTTGTTCGAAAATATTGCAGGTCATGAGAATATAAAAAATATTTTATCAAATAACATAAATACAAAAAATATATTGCATAGTTATTTATTTATAGGAGAAGAGGGAATAGGAAAAAAGATGCTTGCAAAAGAATTTGCAAAAGCAATTTTGTGTACTTCAGAAAATAATAAACCATGCAATATTTGTAAATCATGTGTAGAGTTTAATACAAATAATAATGCTAATTTTAATTTGATAAACGAAGAAGGAAGCGCAATAAAAATAGAGCAAATAAGAAATATGCAAGTTAAAATCGCAGAAAAGCCGATAAATTCGAACTATAAAGTGTATTTAATTAATGATGCAGAACTTATGACGCAAGAGGCACAAAACTGTTTACTAAAAACACTAGAAGAGCCACCAGAGTATATTGTTATAATTCTTATAACATCAAATGAAAATAAAGTTTTAAATACTATAAAATCTAGATGTATGAAATTATATTTTAATAATTTAGATAAAAATAGCGTAAAAAAAGTGCTAACAGAAAAGTTCGAAATGGAAGATATAAATGATTCTTTTTTAGATGCTGCAGGTGGAAGTATAAAAAAAGCACTATTAATTAAAGAAAAATCGTCAGAATACGAGCAAATAACTAAATTATTTGATATAATAGATAAAGAAAATTTAGTTAACTTTATAAATTCAGCAAGTATAATATATGAAAATAAAGATGATATTTATAATATTTTGGATTATATAAATATTTTATTAGATATCAAAATTAGATCAAATTCAAACAATTCGTTTAAATTTGCAAATTGTATTTTTACAGTAGAAGAAGTTAAGAAAAGATTAAGAGCAAATAGTAATTATGATATGTCTATAGACTATCTACTGATGAATATGTGGAAGGAGATTAATGGTGAAAGAAGTAGTAGGTATTAAATTTAAAAAGCCAGGTAAAATATATTTTTTTGATCCAGCAGGCTTAAAGTTAAATTTACAGGATACAGTTATAGCTGACACTGCAAATGGTGAGGAATTTGCTAAAATAGCTATGGCTAATAAATTAATGCCTGATGAAAAGATTATAGAACCTTTAAGAAAAGTATTAAGAGTTGCTACAAAGAAAGATATAAGACAAAATGAAGAGAACAAGCAAAAAGAAAAAGAAGCTTTTAAGATTGCATTAGATAAGATTGCAAAACATAAATTACCAATGAAGCTTATAGATGTAGAATATAAATTTGATAGATCAAAAATATTATTCTATTTTACAGCAGATGGTAGAATTGACTTTAGAGAATTAGTAAAAGATCTAGCTGCAATATTTAAGACTAGAATAGAACTTAGACAAATTGGTGTAAGAGACGAAGTTAGAAGAATGGGTGGCAATGGAGTTTGTGGAAGAGAGCTTTGTTGCTGTAGTTTTCTAAATAACTTTGATGCAGTTTCTATAAAAATGGCTAAAGAACAAAACATGTCACTAAATCCATCTAAAATATCTGGAGTATGTGGTAGATTAATGTGTTGTTTAAAATATGAACAAGAGGCGTACGAAGAAAAATTGAGACGATTACCAAAAGTAGGTTCTATAGTAGAAACAGTTGATGGAGAGGGAACTGTAGATAGTGTAGAAATTCTTAAAGAAAATGTAAGAGTAAAATTTGAAGATGATGATGGATATCATTATAAAAAATATAAGGCAGAGGATGTCAAATTAATAAAAGCAAGTGAAAAAGAGGAAATTGACCCAGAAGAAAAAGAAAATGAAAAAGAATTAGAAGAACTTGAAAATTTAGCAAAAAATGATATCTTAGTAGAAGACGATATGTAATAAATGTTTTAATATAGCATATAATGAGTTAAAGTTCTATAGTATAAGATAGCTGTAGCGATAATATAGTAAAAATATAATACTGAAAGGTGGTGAATAATATGGCATATAAAATAACAGATAAATGTATAAGTTGTGGAGCTTGTGCAGCAGAATGTCCAGTAGGATGCATTTCACAAGGGGATGATAAATTCGTAATAGATCCAGAAGCTTGTATCTCTTGTGGTACTTGTGCAGGAGTTTGTCCAGTAGAAGCGCCAGAGGAAGAATAAGAAATATAATTTACATATAAAAAAGGAAGTTACATTTTTATTGATGTGACTTCTTTTTTATTCTATAAACTGATATGTAATATTACTAAAGGAGATGTATGAATGAAAATAACGTGGCTAACTAGAAGAAAAAGCTTCAAAGAGATTAAACCAAATAGAAAAATAAGATATGAACAAATTTTAGAAATTTTGTGTTTAGGAATAAAACTGCTAAAGAGATTTCGGTTGAACTATATAAGCAAAAATTAACAAATATAGATGAACGTAATACAACAGCATCAAGGTTAACAGAGTTGGAAAAGTTTAGGTTTGTAGAAGCAACTGATAAAAAACATGTATTTAAACAGGAGAAACAGATCTAATTTATAAGATAACAAAATTAGGGTTAACTAAAAGATAAATGTAATAAAAACTTAATAAATCTATCAAACAGTATTCCGTAAAGAAAGGCAGGAGACAATAAAAAACATATATTTACTAAATATTGTAAAAATAGTAAAATGAAAATAGGGAAAGTACGCAAATAGAAAAGGAGTGATACAAAGTGAGAAGACGTAAAACGCATGGGAATCTAAAGAGAGAGTCCTACTTTAAAACAACTCGGGAATGTTAGATTTATTATTGTAAGTATATTTGCGATAATTCTAGTGACATTATTAGTTTTAGGCTTAATTTCATATGCAAAAAATGGTGTAGAAGTTACAACATTAAGCATTGTAACCAAAGGTAGTGATAATAAGTTTTCGCTTAGTGGAGCTAAATATACCATAAAAAAGATTACTACAGATGAAAATAATAATGAAGTGATAGAAGATGCAAAAGACTATTATGGTAATCTGATTGGGAATGAAGAAAATATAGATGGCACAGCTTATAGAATTATTACAAGCAATGAAAACGGAGAAATAAATCTAGACTTACCATCAGGTAAATATAGAATTACAGAAATAGTAGCACCAACTGGATACAAATTAAATAAAAATAATTCATATGATGTTGTATTAGACAAAAAAGGTGATTATTCTTTATTCTATACAAATAAGGAATGGGAAAAAGAGTTTAAAAAAGATGAAACTAGATTAAATCCATTAGATATAAAAGAAACAACAGGAGAAGAATATATTGCACTTGTAGAAGTAGTTGCATATTATACTGTTCCGGCAGAAGATAAGGAGGATAATCAGCCAAGTGAATTAAAACCAGGACTATATATTTTTAGGTATAACGTTAACAATAAAATTAAAGAAATTGTATATTTATATGAAAATGCCCCAAGAGACAATAGTGAAACTAATATAAAAATTTTAAATGAAACAGAGCAATATTATATTTTATATTCTAATGAAACAATATTTGCTTTTGACAAATCTGGGGAGCTAGTTAATGATTTTTGTAGTTTTATATACGATTTAGATATGTATTTTTCAGATAATTATTATGTGTCAAAACAAACAGGAGATATTACTATAGTAGGACATGCATACGGAGAAAATACCATACCGGCAGAACAAACTTCATGGAATAAAGAAATTACTTTTGGAGAGCAGGATTTAGAAAGCAATATATTGATACAACTTAATTCGGAAGGAAAAGTAAATTGGGTTATAGATTTTAAAGATGCAGAGATTATAAGTAATATAATGCAAAGAGATTCAAATGTTACAATTAATATAAGGACTTATAATGACATTATACTAAATCAAGGTGATGGTGATATAGAATTACAAGCAGGAGCATATAATTTAACTATAAATAATGGACAAGTAGAAAATACTGTAAATCTAATAGGCAGTTTTAAAGATCAATTATATAGTGATAATAATCTTATGGAAGAATATATAACAGCTGATTTTGGTACATTAAGTTTTATAGATGTTTATGATGAATATACTATACAACCAGAAAATACTGTAAATAACGAACCAATCCAGTTAAATAGTGAACTAATGTATGTTATAAAACTTAATAGTGAGGATAAAGTTGAATGGGCTACACAAATAAACATACCAAATGATCAATATTATAAAGAAGTTAGTAATGGATATATTATTAATGCTTTTATGTATGGAACAATTAATGCAGAGTATACTTGTGATGGAAAGAATATTGATTTAGGTTACCAATGTTTGGCGACAATAAAAATTGATAAATCCGGAAAAGTTATGTATGTAGAACAAACACCAATTGAAGAGAATACAGAAGAAATATATTATTTAGATAAAGTAATTGAACTAGATAATAGAAAATATATACAATTAAAAACAAAAGATAGTTTATCTAGTCCTAAATCAATTATAGAAGGAAGAGATATAAAGCATTTTAATGATACTAAATTAGAAAAGTATGTAGAAATAGAAGAAAAAAGAGATAAAATTGATAAGCAAATATTAACTGTTACAAATGGAAAAGAAGATTCATTACAGATTATAAAACAAGATTCTAGGACAGCTGAATTGTTACCAGGTTCAAAATTTACAATAAAAAAAGTTATAACAAATGCTGACGGAACAGTAACAAAAGAAGATGCTGTAAATAATGATGGAGAGTTAGTAGGAAATATCGAAAATATAAATGGAGAAGAAATAAGAGTTGTTACTACAAATGAAAATGGAGAAATTAATGAAAGCCTTCCTGTAGGAAAATATGAAATTGTAGAGGTTAAGGCTCCTGAGGGATATTATTTAAAACCTACAGTAGAAGAAAATACATACGAAGTAGAAATTGCAGAAAAACAAGCAGAAAAGAAAGAATGGAAAGAATCGTGGAGTAAAATTGTAGGGGAATATAGGGAAAGACCAAGCTCACTAGATGAATATGAAGCGGTAGGACATACAAAAATATTACAAAAAGATGAAACTGGAGTAATAGTATATATAGCTAATAATGAACATTTAAATATTCCAGCAGAAGATACAGTAAATAATGTGGAGATAAATCTTTATAATCCAGTAATAATAAAATACAATTTAGACAATAAAGTAGAATGGATAAAGAGTACAATAGACTTTGGAAATATTAAGAAAACAGAAAATAATGAATACGTTGTAAATGGTTATCTAGAGGATGAAATAGAAATACCAGCAGAAGACACAGCCAATAATAAAGAGTTGGTGATTCCAAGAGGAAGTGTAACTTTAAAATATGATAGTGAATTTAAAATTATAGGTATGATCGCATTAAATTCTGTAGACTATTTAACTGATAACATTTATGAAGTTAATATATATGATAATGCTTTTAAAATTCCAGCTATAAGTACTGCTGATGATAGGGAAATTTTCTTGGAATCAGGCCATTATCTTGTAAAAATAAATAATGATTTAAAGATAGAAAAGGTAATTGTTAAAATTCCAGATTATGAAGATTATATTGTAAAAGATAATGAAATTATATATAAAATAATTCCAGAAGAAACTGAATATATACATACTATAGATAAAAAAGAAAAAGAATTATTAGCAGGAAAAGAATATATAGCAAAATGTAACTATAATGGTGATATATTAAATATATTTTCAGGAATGGATGAAATACAAGATATAATTGTAGATGAAGATGGATATTTACTAAAAGTGTATAATAAAGAAGATACGTTAATATCAACTGATGATACCTGTAATGGAGAAGAAGTAATTTTAAAAAACTATATGTATATAAAATTAGATAATAATTTAAAACTTACAAGCAATACTATGGATTTTTGGAATAATAATAGCTATGAGTCTTATATTGAATTAGTTGATGTATTAAATGATGGTTATTTGTTAAAAATCTTTTCAATAAATGAATATACTGTACCAAAAGAAAATACTATTAATGATATAGAGGTGATATTAAATTATCATACAGAAACTATAGTAAAAGTAAATAAAGAATTAAAATTTGAATGTAAACTAAATGAGTTTAAATTAAATAGTCACTATACTGATGGAGAATATGTTACATCAAGGATAGATGACAAGGAAAACAGAATATACAGATTACGTAGATATTTTACTTCTAGTACAACAATACCAGCAGAAGATACAGTAAATAATAAAGAAATTAAAGTATCGAGTGGATACAATTATGTATTATATAATAGCGAATTTAAAATAATGGCAGTTGGTATGAATTTACCAAGTTCTATATTAGAAAGTGGATACATTATTTGCGAATATAATTCTAGCGAAAAAGAAATTCCTGCAGAAGATACGGTTGATAATCAAGCTATTCTTTTGCAAAAAGGAAATTCATTAATTATATATAATAAACAAATGAAAGTAGAGCGAGTTCTTACTGGTTATGATAATATATATTCTTTTGATGATTTAGGAAAAATTGCATTTGAAGTAGAACCTAAGAATACAACAATAATTGATGCTAAAGATACAGTGAATAATAAAGAAATAGTATTACAAGAAGATATTAGATATATTGTAATAATAGATGAAAATACACTAAAAATAGAAAATGTAATATATATTCCATATTCAGGAGATTATACAAAATTAAATGAAGGATATCTAATGAAAGGTCATTTTATAGAAAACCAAGTTATACCTGCCGAATATACAGCAGATGGAAAGGATATAGAAATTGAAAATCCATATGAAGATTATATTGTAAAATATAATAATGAAGGAAAAATACAATTAGTACTAGAGGGAGAACTTAGAAAAGTAGATAAAAATGATGATGGCTATACGCTGTTGTTAGAAGATTCTTCAGGATATACTAATTTAGTAAATATAGATAATAATTGGAATATATTAAATATAATAGAAGATTTTGTATTAAATACATCTGATGGGGGATATATTAAATATGAAAATTATCTAACGAATACTACTATAACTAAAGAGAATAATACTACTGGTAATGATATTTTTATCGAAAAAGGACTATATCTTGTAAAAATGAATTCAGAAAATAAAATTGAATGGTTATTAAAACAAGATAAAGTAGTAACCGAATTAGCAGAAATTAATGTAGATAAATATTTTGGTACATTTTGTCAAGTGAATGATGACGGAGGAATAAATTTAGGCTTTCTACAAATTTCACAAGAGACTGTGCAAGAGCAGTTAGCAAACAAAGTTGTATTAAATGTAACAAATGAATCTGATGTAGGAAAAGTAGTTGTAAAATATGTAGACAGGGAAACAAACCAAGAAATAGCTTCAAGTGAAGAATTTGAAGATAGAGTAGGAGTAGATTACGAAACAGAAGCAAAAAATATACAATATTATAAGTTAGAAGGAACACCAGAAAATGCAACAGGTACAGTAGCAAGTGGAACAACAGAAGTAATATACTATTATGATAAACAAGATTTTAATATAAAAACAGATAAAACAATTTCTGAATTATATGTAAATGGTGATAAACAAGATATTAAGAATAATAAAAATAATATTTTCCAAGTATCAGTACACAGAAAAGAACTAGAAAACACAGAATTAAAAATAAAATATATAATTAAAATAGAAAATACAGGAGAAATACCAGGAACTGCAGGAATAGTTACAGACCAAATACCAGAGGGCTTAGAATTCTATGCAGAAGATAATGCGGACTATTGGCAATTAAAAGATGGTGTAGCAATGACTGATAAATTAGATGGCGAATTAATCGAACCAGGAGAGTATAAAGAATTAGAGATTGTTTTAAGATGTACTAATTTAGGCGATAAAGTAGGAATACAGACTAATAAAGCTGTTGCAGAAAACATGAAAAATGATCCTAATTTTGAAGATTCAAATAGTGAAGACGATTTAGGTGAATGTGAGTTATTAATTTCAGTTGGATTAGGTGGACAAGATATTGTAAAAATATTATTAATCTCAATTGTTGCATTAATAGTAGTTGCAAAAATAATAAATAAACTTAGAAGAAGAAGCAAATAAAAATAGTAAGATAAAAGAGTTAAGATTTTATAATCTTAACTCTTTTAAAATGTTTTATAGACTTGCTAAATTTTATTCTTTATTTGTCATTTCTTCTAATTGTAATAATTCATTCCATCTCTTATCAACTATTCTTTGGAATTCTTCTATCATCCACTCATTTCCTGGTTTAAACATATGCCTAAAACGTTTTTGTGGTTTTAAGAATTCTTCTACTGGAAGTTTTTTAGCTGGTTTATATGTTATTTTATATTTACCATCTACAACTTCATATAATGGCCAATAACATGTATCTGCAGCTAATTTGTTAATTTGCATTAAGTCTTCTGTTGGGTATCCCCATCCTCTTGGGCAAGGAGCCATTACATTTAAGAATGTTGGTCCCTCTGTATATATTGCTTTTTCTGCTTTTTCATATAAATCTTTAAAATTAGTCATAGCAAGAGTTTGTGCAACATATGGTAAATGATGTGATACCATTATTTCTGTTAAGTCTTTTCTTTCTTGTGCTTTACCTGGGATAACTGTTCCAGCAGGTGAAGTTGTTGTATCTGCAAATTTAGGTGTTGCAGAAGAACGTTGAATACCTGTGTTCATATATGCACCATTATCGTAACATACATAAACCATATCATGACCTCTTTCCATAGCACCAGAAAGTGATTGTAAACCTATATCATAAGTTCCACCATCTCCACCGAATGCGATGAATTTTGTATGTGTATCTTCTTCTAATTTTCCTTGTTTCTTTAAAGATTTGTATGCAGCTTCAACACCAGATAATGTACTTCCAGCATTTTCGAAAGCTGTATGAATAAATGAATCTGTCCAAGATGTATATGGGTATGTAAATGTAGAAACTTCCATACATCCAGTAGCTGTAGCAATTACAGCATGATCTTCTGGTTTTAATGCACGTAAAACCATTCTAGCAACTGTTGGAGCTCCACAACCTGCACACATTTTATGTCCTTCAGAAAATCTTGAAGGCTTATTTGCGACTACTTCTTTTAAATTATATGGCATTATTTTTCAGCTCCTTTCGTTCTTAATCCTAAATGTCTATAAGGATTATCAATTTTTCCTGTTTCTACGATTTCTAATAAATCATTATAAACTTTTTCTATGTCATCAGATTTTGTATCTCTACCACCAATTCCATAGATATAACTTACTGTAGGTACATGGATATTATTTACATACATACCAGATGTAACATCTGTAAATAATGCACCACCTGCAGCATTTAAAGAATCTGCTTTATCTAATACTGCAACTGCTTTTACATTTGCTAAAGCTTTAGCAATTTCTTCTGCAGGGAATGGTCTAAATACACGAACCTTTAATAATCCGGCTTTAACACCTTTACTACGTAAATCATCTACTACGAATTTTGCAGTACCTGCTGTAGAGTTCATACAAACAATAGCAACATCTGCATCTTCTAATTTATATTCTTCGAATAAACCATATTTTCTACCTGTTAATTTTTCAAATTCTTCTGCTACTTCTAAAATAACTTTTTTAGCATTTTTCATAGCTTGAGATTGTTGAGCTTTATGCTCGAATAAATATCCTTGTAAATCTAAAGGTCCCATAGAAATAGGTTCTTTACTATTTAATAAGTAATGTTCTGGTTTATATGTACCAACAAACTCTTTTACTTTATCATCTTCTACTAAATCTATTGTTTCTATAGAATGTGATGTAATAAATCCATCTTGGCAAACCATTAATGGTAATAAAACATCTTTATGTTCTGCAATTCTATGAGCCATTAATAAGTTATCATATGCTTCTTGATTACTTTCTGAGAATAACATTATCCATCCAGCATCACGAACACCCATTGCATCAGAGTGATCATTGTGGATATTTAATGGTCCAGATACAGCACGATTTACAAGTGACATTACTATAGGTAAACGTAATGATGAAGCTATATATATCATTTCCCACATGAAAGATAATCCGTTTGAAGATGTAGCTGTCATAGCTCTAGCACCTGCGGCTTCTGCACCAACACAGGCACTCATTGCACTATGTTCACTTTCTACTGCTACGAATTCTGTATCAACGGCACCATTGCTAACAAAAGTAGAAAAATATTGTGGTATTTCTGTTGATGGTGTAATAGGGAAGGCAGCAACAACGTCTGGATTTATTTGTTTCATAGCTGTAGCTGCAGCTTCATTACCACTTAAACGTTCTCTAATACTCATTATTCAACTCCCTCCTCTTCCATTGAGATTGCTTTGAAAGGACAAACTTTGGCACAAACGCCACATCCTTTACAATATTCATAATTAAAATCTGTTCTTTTCATATCTTTTCCAACTGGAATTGCATTTTCTGGACAAACAGGGAAGCATAATCCACATTGTTTACATTTTTCACTATCAAATATAGGTTTCATGCTTCTCCAATCTCCAGTTTTAACTTCGCGAGAATTTCCAGCATTATATATTGTTCCTCCAATTGTCATATCTTCCATTGGAGTTGAGTTATTTATATTTGTCTTATCCATTTTAAAACTCCTTTCTTTTGAACTTTAGGGACGGGGCTTAAAGTTCATTCGTATACATAATATAGAACTCTAAGTGAAATTTTATACAGGGAAAAAAGGAACGTCCCCAAATCCCTATTGTATTTCTACGACTCTTTGTAATGCTATTTCTAATGCTTTCATATTTCCACCTATAACTTCTGGTTTCTTTGCAAATTTGTGTTTAAAAGAACCTTCCATATCTTGTAAGAATTCTTTTTCAGGAATAATTCCTGTTACTTTAACAACTGCAGCAAGCATAGGAGTATTTGGAAAATACTTTCCTAAAGCTTCGATAGAAACAGTTCTTGCATCTATTGTATATATGTGTCCTTTATATCCTTTTAATAATCTTTTTAGTGTTTCACCGTCTTTTGTAGTATTAATAATAATTGCTCCAGATTCTTTTAAACCTGCAGTAACATCTACAGAATTTAATAAAGTGTCATCAACAACTACTACATAATCTGGATTGTAAATATTACAATGTATTCTAATAGGTGTTGTACTAATTCTGTTATAAGCAGTTATTGGCGCACCCATTCTTTCAGCTCCGTATTCAGGAAATCCTTGGATATATTTTCCTGTGTTAAATGCTGCATCAGCTAATAACAAAGAAGCTGTTTTTGCACCTTGACCACCTCTACCATGCCATCTAATTTCAATTAAATCGTTCATTGGTTTGAAATTACCTCCTTTTAGTAAATTTACGTATAAATATACACTTAAAGTATATTCTTAAAAGCCGTAAGTGTCAAGGCAATTTGTTAGAATAAATGGTCATAAAAAAATAAAAAACTTAAGTAGACATAATATTAAAAAAGTGATATACTATAAAGGCTAAAAGCAAGTTGAAAAGATTAAAGGAGGATTATTATGCTTATTAAAACAAAATTAAGACCCAAGGAGCAAAATGAATTTAATCGGTATTTTGGAGATTTAAAACACTCCATTACACCGATTGAGGGAACTAGTAGACAAATCCAAGAGCGGATTGAAGACGAGAAAGTAAGTTCACAAATAATCTTATCAAGTGAAAAGTTGTTTATTCAAGATATTAAAGGAGAAGCTGTAGGTAGAATACACAAAAATTTGCTTACAAATATTTATAGGGATATGAATAATGTCCAACGTTTTATGCTAAGAGCTTTTGTTGAATTGGAAAAAAATACGCTCCCAATTGTTTCAAATTCTCAAGTTGGAGATTTTATACAGGGGTTAGAAGATGATGAAAAAGTAATGATTTACAATCAACTTTTAGACTTCTTCAAGTATTTTAAAGACAGAGAGTCTACCGGAGATACAGAAGTTTGTGTACTAGCGGCAGATAGCACGTCAATTTGTGGAGCAATTACACAAAGCACCGATTTGCGCTTCATTAAACTTCCTAAGCAAATTCAAGAAAAGGTATATTTATTAGAACTAGTAGAAGGGCAGATAAATATACTAAAATATTATTACTTGATGGTGCTAGATATTATCTTACATCCTTTCTTCGAAAATACTATATATGCAATAGAACAAGACAGACCATTATATTGGTGTATAGTTAGCTTGTTAAAAAAATTGGATGAACATATTAGTGATTTTTGGAGAGAAAGAGCAAGGGTTATATTAGAGAAGTATTTTGATTATATTGAAGGAGCAGAAGTGCTTTACAATGAACTTTTTGAAGGTGACAAAGGACATGGAAAGGAACTACTGAAGGAGAATTATTACTTTAATATAGCGACAGGAGTTCTAATGAACAGTGATATTCAAATACGATTTTTCTATGAAATGAATAAAGAGGAAAAGAATATTGTAATAAACCAAGCTGTTTCCTTCGCAAGAAGAATAAATACCTTATTAGTTAAAGATTTAGAGAGAATCTCACCAGAGGTGTTTTATCATCCAAGAGAACATGAGACAGAGCTGGAAGAAATTTTTACCTACCTTAAGATGTTCAGATTTACTCATAGAACCTTAGAAGAAGTAATGTTAAAAAAGGGAATGAGTAAAAAAGAATGGATTTATGTAAAAAATTTGTTAAGGACAGTATATGAAGAGGAACATATGCAAAGAATTGAGGAACAATGTTTACATCATGTGAATAATTACTATACTATCATTAGTAACATTGCTTTAAATTATTCGTTGCAGTCGGCAAGTTCTGTAAATGCAAATTTATTAGAACTTTGTAAATATGAGCTAGCATATAAACTAGCTATTCAAGAAAAGACAGAAGAGGAAAAAGCAGCGTTAAAAGACATTGAACTCTTATATAAGCTGATGGATGTTCCTTTTAAAGCGTATCTGGATAAGGATCTAATGATAGAAGCCCAGCGAAAAAAAGGGATATCAGAATGGATGATAAATCTATTTGTATTTATTTGTGAAGATGAGTAGAAAAAAGGATGAAGCAGGATGTTATCCTGCTTTTTTCCTGTCTAAAAATATGGACTAAGAAAACGTATAAATCTTACGCAAATAAGGTTTCTAACATTGACTTTTTATACTTTTTCATATATTATAGTAATGTCAAATTTTATGTATAAATGAGATATAAAAGCACTAGCTTAAGGAGGAAGATTTATGGGAGAAGTAATAGTTATAACATCTGGTAAAGGAGGAGTAGGAAAAACGACTACAACAGCTAACTTAGGTTCTGCCCTAGCATTAGAAGGAAAAAAAGTAGTATTAGTAGATACAGATATAGGACTTCGTAACTTAGATGTCGTAATGGGGTTAGAAAATAGAATTGTTTACGATATCGTAGATGTTGTAGAAGAAAAATGTAAATTAAGACAAGCATTAATAAAGGACAAGCGTTTTCAAGAATTATTCCTATTACCTGCTGCCCAAACAAGAGATAAAAGTGCAATAACAGAAGAACAAATGAGAGATTTAATAAAACAGCTAAAAGAAGAATTTGACTATATTTTAATAGACTGTCCAGCTGGAATAGAACAAGGTTTTAAAAATGCAATCGTAGGGGCAGATAAGGCAATAGTTGTAACAATGCCAGAAATTTCAGCGATAAGAGATGCTGATAGAATAATAGGATTATTAGAATCATCAGAAATCAAGAATCCGCAATTAATTATAAATAAATTAAGACCAGAAATGGTTAGAAAAGGTAAAATGATGGATGTTGATGATATAGTAGATTTATTATCAATACAACTTTTAGGAGTAGTACCAGATGATGAATATGTAATTACTCAAACAAATAAAGGGGAACCTGTTATATCTAACAGAAAAGCACCTTCAGGTAAAGCATATATGGAAACTGCTAAGCGTATTCTAGGGGAAGATATAGAAGTAACAATACCAGGAAGAGAAAAAGGATTCTTGGCAGCTTTAAAAAGATTTTTTAAAAGAAAATAATTAGCATTGGAGGTAAAATATGTTCGAAAATATAGTAGGTTTCTTCAAAAAATTATTAAAAAAAGAAGAGGAAGAAGAAAACAATAAAGATATGGCAAAAGAAAGATTACATCTAGTTTTAATGCAAGATAGGGCAAATGTTTCAGCAGACTTTTTAGAAATGATGAAACAAGAAATTATAGATGTAATTAAAAAATATATAGATGTAGATGAAAAAGAAATTGATGTTCATTTAACAAGTAAGACTAACGAAGATGGTACATCAGCAGCTCCAGCATTATATGCAAATATTCCGATTGTTAGTATTAAACATACAGGGGAAATGGATGACGAAGTAGTAGAAAAAGTTCAAGAACAAGAGATAGAAGAGAAAAAAGATAATAATCAAGAGACTCAAAATGCAAAAACAGATAAAGAAACAGCTAATAAAACAGAAATCAAAAAAGAAGAAAATAAGGAAGAAACTGTATTAGAAGCTAAAAAAGAAGAGGTAAAAGTAGAAGAGATAAAAACAGAAAAAGAGTCTAAAGAAAAGGAAAAAACTAAAAAGGATGAAGAAGTAAAAACTGAAAAAGAAAAAACAGTTAAACAAGAAGAGAATGTTTCAAATGAAGAAGAGAAAGCTACTACAGATGTAAAAGATGATGATAAAAAAGATACAGAGCCTAAAGAAACAAATAATGAGCAAGTAAATGCAGGAGTAAAAGAAAATAATATAAGTACAAAACAAGAAAACAAAAATATAATAACAAATTCACAAGTAAAACAAGAACCTGTGATACATAATAATAGAAAAAGAAGAAATAAAAAAAGAAAAGGAAGAAGATAAACAAGGGATGTATAACAAATAAAAATAAATTACGTAAAGGATGAAAAATGAAAAAGAAAATTTTAAAAAATATCGACTGGGGAATTTTTATATGTTGTATTTTATTGTCAATAATAGGAATGATAGCCTTGTTCTCTGCAACTTATGATTCTGAAGATACAAGTTTGCAAAGACAATTAATATGGTTTGTTATTTGTATTCCGGTAGTCTTTATTATAATATTCATAGACTACGAAGCAATAGCAAAAATATCGCCGATTCTGTATGGAATTGTTTTAATACTGTTGGTTATAGTATTATTTACAGATCCGGTTAATGGAGCTACAAGCTGGTTTAATTTAGGATTTCTTTCTATTCAACCAGCGGAATTTGCTAAAATAGCTGTAATTTTGTTTTTAGCTCTAGTCTTGTGTAAAATACAAGAAAAGGGTAAAAATGAGATAAATAGACCTACAAAATTATTAATAGCTTTAGCAGTAGTAGCAATTCCAGTACTTTTAATAATAAAACAACCAGATTATGGTACAGCTGCAGCATTTTTAGTAGCAACAGTAATGATATTATTTACAGCTGGAATAAATAAAAAATACATTATAGGAACTATTTTATTAGTAGTTATAGCAGTTCCTTTATTATACTTTTTTGTATTACCAGAACATGCAAAAGACAGAATCGAAGTATTTTTAAATCCAGAGTCAGACCCACGTGGTTCAGGATACAATTTAACACAATCAAAACTTGCAATAGGAGCAGGTCAATTAACAGGAATGGGATTACTAAAAGGAAATCAAACACAGCTAGGTTTCTTATATCCAAAAACAACAGACTTTATATTTTCTGTTATTGGCGAAGAGATGGGCTTTATAGTTGCAGGTAGTGTAATAATAATATATGTAATACTAATAACAAAATCAATCTATGTGGCTAAGACTGCAAAAGATGACCTTGGCACATATATTGCAATAGGAATAGCTGGAATATTCTTATTCCACATGGTAGAAAATATAGGAATGACAATGGGATTATTACCAATAACAGGTGTTCCATTACCATTTGTAAGTTATGGAGGAAGTTCATTATTAACTAACTTTATTTTAATAGCATTACTGTTAAATATAAGTGGTAGAAGACAAAAAGCAATATTTATAGAATAAAAAAGCAAATACAAGATTTTTTACACATTAGTAAATGTTAGGAAATCTAGCATCTGCCATAAGTATCTAGTACAGAAAGTTGAAAGTAAAAGCTTTCAACTTTTGCAGTTAAACATAAATTAGAATTAAGGAGAGAAAAAATTTGTATTTAAAAAGTATAAAGATTGGAAATTTAGAATTAGACAATAATGTGTTTTTAGCACCTATGGCAGGAATTACAGATAAATCATTTAGAATTTTATGCAAAGAAATGGGTGTAGGACTTACTACAACAGAAATGGTAAGTGCAAAAGCAATTTATTATCATGATAATAAAACTAAAAAATTATACAATTTAGATGGAGAAGAAAGACCAATTAGTATTCAATTATTTGGGAGTGATATAGAAGCGATAAAATATGCTACACAAGAGGTGGATAAGCTTGCTGATATTATAGATTTTAATATGGGATGTCCAGCTCCAAAGATAGTAAAAAATGGAGACGGAAGTAATCTACTATTGCACTTAGATTTATTAGAGAAAATAGTTGGTGCAATAAGAGAAAATACAGATAAACCAATTACTTTTAAAATAAGAAAAGGCTGGGATGAAAATAGTGTTGTTGCTGTAGAAACTGCACAAATAATCGAAAGAGCTGGAGGAGATGCTATTACAATCCATGGTAGAACTAGAAAAGAGTTTTATTCTGGAAAAGCTGATTGGGATATTATAAAAAAAGTAAAAGAAAGCGTAAATATTCCAGTAATAGGTAATGGAGATATAGTAGATGAAGAAACAGCAGAAGCAATGTTTAAATATACAAATGTAGATGGAATAATGATTGGGAGAGCAGCTTTTGGGAACCCATGGATTTTTAGAGAGATAATACATTATTTAAAAACTGGGGAGAAATTAGAAAAACCAACTTTAGATGAAAGATATAGCACAATGGTAAGACATATAAATATGGAAATAGAAGAAAGAGGAGAAGAAGTTGCAATAAAAGAGATGAGAAAGCAATTAAGTTGGTACATAAAAAATTTAAAAGATTCAAGTCAAATGAGAGATAAAATAAATAAAATAATAGATAAAGAACAATTGCTAAATGAAATAAAAGCATATTTCGAATATCTAAAAAATAATTGAATAAAATTAGAGAAAGAATAGTATATATACTATTCTTTTTTTGATATAAGAATTTAATTTGGGAGGAATTTATGAAAAAAAATAAATTAATTATTTTCTTTATTTTATCAATAATTATTGTTTTTACAATTATTTTTTATTTAATTAATAATAAAAAAATCGAAATTGGGAATAATGATAATAATCAAATTTTAAATATGAACTCGTATAAAGCAAAAATAGAGGTAACAGTGGTAAGTAATAAAAATACTAATAAGTATAAAATGACACAAGAATATAAAAAGGGAGAATACTGCATGCAAGAAGTAGAAGAACCAGAAAATATAAGAGGAGTGAGAATAGAATACAGCAATAATACATTAAGTTTAAAAAATACTAATATGGATCTTACAAATATATACGAAAATTATAAATATATGGCAGAAAATAATTTATTTTTAAATGAATTTATAGATGATTTTAACAATAATAGTAATTCAAAACATGAAGAAAATGAAAATGAGATTATATTATCAACGGATTGTAAAACTCAAGAAAATAAGTATCAAGTAAAGAAAAAATTGACAATAGATAAAAAAACAAATAAACCAAAGAAATTAGAAGTACAAGATATTAACCAAAATATAACTGTTTACATATTATATAATGAGATAAGTTATAAGTAGTAAGAAGCTATTTTCTTTATCTCGAGCTAGTATTTAAAACAAGATATATACTAATAATAGGAGTGAAGAAAATGAATATAAAAAGAGGCGACATGTTTTATGCAGACTTAAGTCCTGTTGTTGGCTCAGAACAAGGAGGAATTAGACCAGTTTTAATAATACAAAATGATTTGGGAAACAAATATAGTCCAACTGTAATTGCAGCAGCAATTACATCTCAAAAAACTAAAAATAAGTTGCCTACGCACATAGAAATTAATTCAAAAGATTTTGGTTTAAAATCAGATTCGATAGTACTTGCTGAACAAATTAGAACAATAGATAAAAGTAGATTAAAAGAGAGAATAGGACATATAGACAATGACGAAATTATAGGGAAAATAAATAATGCTCTTGGTGTTAGTTTCGGTTTAGGCGAATAGAGAGCAAAAGAACGTTCTTATTTTCCTTTTATAGGAAAATAAAAGCGTTCTTTTATTTGTATAAATTTGTGTACTAGAAATTTAATTATTAAAAAACTATCTAAAATCCCGGTTTTACCGGGATTTTAGGAACGTCCCCAAATCCCGGAGGAATGTCCAAAAATCCCTATACTTGTAATTTTTTTATTATTTTAATTTCTTCATATAATTTGTCTACAATTTCTTTTCTTGTTAAATACGCTGTTTGATATTCATGATAAATTTTATGAATATTTTCGAAATTTTCGCCTTCCTGAAATAGCATTTCCATCCCTTCTTTATAATAATTTTTCTTTTTTTCGGAATGGGCTTTATCCATTTTTTCCTCATATTCTAAGATTTGTTCAATTCTTTTTATTTGATCTTTTAAATAGTCAACATAACCTGTAACACAACTAATTTCATAGTAAGTATCATCAATAACAACTTTAAATAAAGCTTTTACAACTTTTTTATTAAGTTTACCTAATTTTACGCCTTGTGCGGCATTATCTAGAGCTGCAACTTTAATATTTGGTTCTGTATCTTTTATTAAATCTTTTAAGGTATCAGATATGTGAATATGAGTTTTATATTGTCTTTTAGTAACTAATGCATCATAGTCATCTGCAACTTTTATTATTTGATCTTCGTATGGAATTAAATTTCCAACCAATCCTTCAGGATATCCCATACCATCTAAAGTTTCATGATGATATTTTGGCCCTAGTGCATAAGGTCTTAATTTAATATCATCCATACACATTTTATAACCTATAAGTGTATGTGTTTTCATGATAGCGAATTCTTCGTCTGTTAGTTTATCAGGTTTATTTAGTATTTTGGCGGGAATAAACATTTTACCAATGTCATGTAAATATGCACAAATCGTACAATAAGCAGTAAAATTTTTATCGCAACGCAAATATTCGCACAACCTACAGGTAATGCTTGCAACATTTTCACTATGAATTCTGGTAAAAGGGTCTAAACTATCTAGCATAGTTAATTGATATCTCATAGTAACATCTAAATTATATGATTTTAAAGTTGTTTTATCATAAAAATCAAATTTTTGGTCAAACATTAAATACTCCTCTTTTGTAAAATTATTCGTCATTTTCATATAGCCCACAGACACCAAATCAAAAATTTAGACTGTGGTTTAAATTTTTAATTTTCTAATTTCTTTTAATTCTGCGTTTAATTTATCTATTTGCTCATTTTTATTAATAAGAGCTTGCTTAAATTGTTCAAAGATTTCTTCAAAATTTTCTACAGTTTCGCCTTTATCAAAAAGCATTTTCATTCCTTCTAAATAATAATTCTTTTGCTTTTCAGAATTAGAAGAATTCATTTTATCATAATATTTTTTTATTTCTTTTAATCTTTTTATATTATCTTTTAAATAATCTAAATAGTTAAATGCACAAGAAATTTCATAAATTGTATCATCTATTACTACTTTTTTTAAAGCTTTTGTAGCTGGTACATTATTTTTTCCATTATGTGCATTTTCGATTAATATTTTTAAAGTATCTATAATACCAACATGTGATTTATATTGTCTTTTACTAACAATTGCATCAAATTCATCTGCTACCCTAATAATTTGTGCTTCTATTGGGATGGCATCTCCTTTTAATCCTTCTGGGTAACCTGTACCATTTAATGCTTCGTGATGGCATTTAGGACCAGCAGAATAAGGTCTTAAATTGACATCATTCATACACATTTTATATCCAATAGTTGTATGAGTTTTCATAATTTCATATTCTTCGTCTGTAAGTCTAGAAGGCTTTTGAAGAATAGATGGTGGAATAAACATTTTGCCAATATCATGCAAATATGCACAAGTTGTACAGTAAGTAGTAAAGTCTTTATTTAAATGAAGATAATCACATATTCTACAAGTTATATTTGCAACGCCTTCAGAATGTTTCCTTGTAAAATTATCTAGTGAATCTAACATTTTTAATTGATATCTAGCACTAGAATCTAAATCATAAGATTTTAAGACAGTTTTATCGTAAAAGTCAAATTTTTCTTTAATCATTTTAAAACTCCTTTGTAAATAGTATTACTTTTTGCTATGTAAATAATTCAATATTTTTTCAAAAGTATAATATCATTAAATGAAATAAAGTTCAATATATTGTTGATTTATATTGATTTTTAATATATTATAAAGAAGTACAAAAAGATAAAAAAGGTGATAATAATGTATTTAAAAAGATTAGAGTTACAAGGATTTAAATCCTTTGCAGATAAAACAGTTTTAGAATTTATGCCAGGAATTACAACAGTTATAGGACCAAACGGATCTGGAAAAAGTAATATATCTGATGCAATTCGTTGGGTATTAGGTGAACAAAGTATAAAATCATTAAGAGGTGCTAAATCAGAAGATATTATTTTTGCAGGAACACAAAATAGAAAATCTTTAGGTTTTGCTGAAGCATCTTTAGTTTTTAATAATGATGATGGTAAATTACCAATAGAATATGCAGAAGTTACAGTAACAAGAAGAATATATAGAACAGGTGAAACAGGTTATTTTATAAACAAAACACCTTGTAGATTAAAAGATATTCTAGAATTATTTATGGATACTGGTATTGGTAAAGATGGATATTCTATTATAGGTCAAGGAAAAATAGATGAAATATTAAGCAATAAGTCAGAAGATAGAAGACATATTTTTGAAGAAGCAGCAGGAATTGTAAAATATCGTAGCAGAAAAGAAGATTCAGAAAAGAAACTAGAAAGATCTAAATTAAATTTGTTAAGAATTAACGATATTTTATCAGAAATAGAAAATAATATGGAACCTTTAAAAATCCAATCAGAAAAGGCTAAAAAGTTTTTAAGTTTAAGAGAAGAATTAAAGGGAATAGAAGTGGGATTATTCTTATATAATATTGATTTATATAAAGAAAGATTAGAAAAGATAACAGCTGATGAAGATATTATGAATTCAACTTATGAAAATGAACAAAAAAGCCAAGAAGAAAAGAATGAAAAAAAGAACAAATTAAAAGTAGAGATAAATAATTTAATAGAAGAAATAGAATCTATGCAAAATATTGGTTTCGAAAGTTCTAATCAAATAGAAAAGATAAATTCTAATATAAATGTATCAGAAGAAAGAATTAATAATATACAAGAAAATAATAAAAGATATGAAACAGAAATTGCAGAGATAAATGATAAAATAGTAGAGTTAGAAGAAGAAAAGAAACAAAAAATAGCTAAAAAAGAGAATTTATTTAGTAATAAAGAAAAATTCGAAAAAGAATTAAAGGAAAAGGAAGAGGAATTAAACAAATTAACTGCAAAATTATCTGATAAGCAATTAGAAATAGAAAATAAAAAGAAGATAATTGAGGAAAATACAGATAGAAAATACGAAGTACAAAATGATATAAACACACAAGATGTAACTACAGATTCTGTAGAAAAAAATATAAAAGCTAAAACAGAAGAATTAGAACTTACGATTTCTGAATTAGATGGGGCAAGATTAAAAAAGAGTGAGATTGAGCAAAACTTTATAGAGATAGAATCAAGAAGAAATAAATTAAAAAATGATTTAAGTGAGATAGAGAATAAAAAAATAGAGGCTGACAATAAAATAAAAAGTTTTGAAACAGAAATTAATACCTTAGGTCAAGAAATAAGAATAAAAGAAGCCAGACTAAAATTTCTAGAAGAAACCGAGAAAGAAAAAGAAGGTTACACAAAAAGTGTTAAATCATTACTTAAATCAGCAGATATGAATCCAGAACTTAAAAAAGGATTACATGATGTTGTAGCAAACCTATTAAATGTGAAAAAAGAATATGAAGTTGCAATAGAAATGAGTTTAGGAGCAAGTCTTCAGAATGTAGTTACAGAAACAGAACAAGAAGCAAAAAAATTAATAGAATATTTAAGAAAAAACAATTTAGGAAGAGTAACTTTTTTACCTATTTCAGCTGTTAAGGGCAAAAAATTAGAAAGGGTCAATTTAAATATAAATGGTGTAATTGGTATTGCTTCTGACTTAGTACAATATGATAAAAAATATGATGGAATATTTAATAATTTACTAGGTAGAACAGTAATTGTAGACGATATGGAGGCTGGAATTGCTGTTGCTAAAAAGAATAATTATTCATTTAGAGTTGTAACACTAAAAGGTGATATAATTAATTCTTCTGGTGCTATGACAGGTGGGTCAGTGCAAACTAAAACTGTAAATATTCTAGGAAGAAGTAGAGAAATAGAGGAGTTGAAAGAGAATTTAAATAAATTAAATTCTAGCTTAAAAAATAAAGAAAAAGAGAAAGAAGAATATTTAGCTAGCATAGAAGAATTATTAGAGACAATAGAACACTTAGAAAGTAATTTGCAAGAGATAGATATAGAATATGCAACGCAAAAACAAAAAGTGGAATTAATCTCAGAAAATGTTGATAAATTAACAATTAGAATGGATAAAACAAAAAAAGAAATAGAAAATCTGAATAATCAGAAAAACGATATTGCAGAAAATAAGGAAAAATTAATAGAAGATTTAGCAAATCTAGAAAAAGAAATACAAACTTTAAATTTAGTAGTAGCGGAATTTGTTAAATTAAATAAAGATGATCAAACATATATAGATAATTTAAATATGGATATAACGAATTTAAAAATATCTGTATCATCTTTTGAAGAAAGCGAAATGTCAATAGATGAAATGACAGAAAGAATTAATGCTGATATCGAAAATAATAAAAATAGCATTAAAGTTAAAAACGAACAAATAGAGCAAAATAAGCAGGAAGAAGAAAATTTAAGAGCGCAAATAGAAGAATTTAAATCAAAAATTATCGAGATAAAAGAAAACGTTAAAAATAGTGGTTCAAAAATAGAAGAACTAAAGAAAAATAAAACTGAAAAGAATACAGAATTAGAAAAAATAGAAAAAGAAATAGAAGAACAATTTGGAAGATTGCAAGATTTAAAAGAGCAATTAGTAAAAATCGATTTAAAGAAAAATAAGACAGCTCAAGACCTAGAAGATGTAATTAATAGAATGTGGGAAGAGTATGAATTAACACCAAATAATGCAGAAGGATTTGTAAAAACAACGGATCCAACTAAAACACAAAAAGATGTTAATTATTTAAGAAATCAAATACGAGATTTAGGAAGTATAAATATTGATTCTATTAAAGAATATCAAACATTAAAAGAAAGATATGACTTTATGTGTGAGCAAAGACTAGATTTAGAAAATTCTATGGCTAAACTTAGAAATGTTATTTCAGAAATGATAACTATTATGAAAGCTCAATTTAAAGAGAAATTTAAACTTATTAATAAAAACTTTGATGAGGTATTTAAAGAATTATTCGGTGGTGGAAAAGCAGAATTAATACTAGAAAACGAAGATGATGTTTTAAACTGCGGAATAGATATTAGAGTACAACCACCAGGAAAGAAACTTCAAAATATGACACTGTTATCTGGTGGGGAAAAGGCATTTACAGCTATTGCAATATTATTTGCAATATTAAAAATAAATCCTGCACCATTCTGTGTATTAGATGAAATTGAAGCAGCGCTAGATGATGTTAATGTTAACAGATATGCAGAATACTTAAAGAAATTTTCAAAAGATACACAATTCTTAGTAATTACACATAGAAAAGGTACTATGGAAGCAGCAGATACAGTATATGGAATAACAATGGAAGAAAACGGAATTAGTAAACTACTTTCTATGAAACTAAAATAGGAATTTGGGACGTTTCCAGGGATTTGGGGACGTTCCTTTTTTCCCTCTTGTATGAACAATATAGCCAACTAGATTTTATCTAGTGGGATAAAAAATAATGTAAACAGGGATTTTAGGACCGTCCCCAAAAATCCCTATGTTCCGATTCCTCTCAAAATACCAATAACTATTAATAAGACTCCAGATATTATATTCCATTTTTTTAAGGATGTGTTGTATAACACAATTTTCTTACCAAGAATAATTCCTGCGTTAAGAAAAATAAATTGAAAAAGAGGAACTAGTATAGGAAATAGTAAACTATACATTCCAAATGATGAACTTGTAATACCAACACAAATAGAATCTAAAGAAAGAGCAAATGCTAAATATAATGCTTCATTTTTTTCAATTATTTTTGAATTGTTTAAATCAGAGGAGATTGGATTTCTAATAATTTGTATAGTTATACCTAAGGATTTTAGAAATATCTTATGACTTTTATATTCTTTTTTTTCATTAGTATTCATTGCTTCGTATATAATTAAAAATCCCATAAAGACTAGAAGAATTACACTAATAATTTTTATTATATTAGCCGGAAGGATAGAAATTAGGAAATATCCAAACGCAACAGAAATACCTACAAAAAGTAATGAAACAAAAAACAAGATAAATTTTGCAGGAGTAGATAATGATGTTTTTCTAAGCCCATATGTAATTCCAATTCCAAATGAATCAATACTAACAGATAAAGCAAGCAAGATAATAGTAAGTAGCATCATATCACCTCTATATATAATATGTAAACTAAAAAAATAAGTGTAATATAGGAATAAAAAAATAGTATAAGCATATAAATTAATAAACTATACAAAGGAGAGATTTATATGTGGCATACTAAAAATATTAAAGAAGTAGAAAAAGAACTTAGGACAAACATTAAGACTGGTTTGGGAGATAAAGATGTACTAATAAGACAGGATGAGTTTGGAAAAAACAAGATAGAAGAGGGAAAAAAGGAAAGCTTACTAGTAAAATTTATAAATCAGTTTAAAGATTTTATGATAATAATTTTAATTATCGCGGCAATAATTTCAGCTGTTGTAAGTTATTTAGAAGGGACAGGAGATTATTTTGATTCTATAATAATTATTGCAATAGTTTTATTTAATGGATTAATGGGATTAATTCAAGAAGCAAAAGCAGAAAAATCTATAGAGGCATTAAAGAAAATGTCAGCTCCTGTAGCGAAAGTTAGAAGAAACGGGAAAGTTCTTACTGTGAATGGTGAAGATATAGTACCAGGTGATATCGTTATTTTAGAAACAGGTTGTTATGTTCCAGCAGATATTAGATTAATAAATACATATAATTTAAAAGTAGAAGAGTCTAGTCTAACAGGAGAAACAGAGGCAGTAGAAAAAGATGAAAATGCATTATTTAATAACCAAAAAGTTCCTCTAGGTGACATGAAAAATATGGTTTTTGCAGGTACAGCGGTAGTAAATGGACACGCAGAAGGAATTGTAACTAATATAGGAATGAATACAGAAGTTGGAAAAATTGCAAGTATGATAATAACAAATGAGGCTCCACAAACACCAATCCAAAAGAAGTTAAGCGAAGTAGGTAAAGTGCTTGGGATTGCCTGTGTAGTAATTTGTGCTTTGATTTTCGTTATAGGAGTTATAAAGAAAATATCAGTAGTAGAAATGTTTATGACATCAGTAGGTTTAGCAGTTGCAGCAATTCCAGAAGGTTTGCCTGCAATTGTAACAATTATTCTTTCCATTGCAGTTACAAAAATGGCAAAAAGGAATGCAATAATAAGAAAACTACCTGCAGTTGAAACATTGGGAAGTAGTAAAGTAATTTGTTCAGACAAAACAGGAACACTTACAGAAAACAATATGAAAGTAGTAGAGATTATAGGCAATAAAAATAAAATTCTAGAATATGGAGCATTATGCTGTAATTGTGAGATAAATGAGGGAGTAGTAGAAGGGGAGCCTACAGAGGTTGCAATAGTAAAAGAAGCAGTTAAAGAAAAACAAAATAAAATATTACCACGAATTTGTGAGATTCCATTTGACTCTAATAGAAAATTAATGACAACGGTTAACGAATTAGAAAATGGAAAGTATAGAATTATAACAAAAGGTGCTCCAGAAATATTATTAGGTATTTGCGATTATTATGAAGAAAACAATACTGTACATGATATGAATAGTACATTTTTAAGTAAGATAAAAAATAAAAATGAAAAAATGGCAGAAAAGGCGTTAAGAGTATTAGGAGTTGCATATTTAGATGTAGATATAATGCCAAAAGAAATATCGGCAGATTTTTTAGAAAAAGGACTAATTTTTGAAGGTTTAATTGGAATGATTGATCCACCAAGAAAGGGAGTAAAAGAAGCTGTTTTAGCTTGTAGAAGAGCTGGTATAAAGACTGTAATGATTACAGGAGATCATATTACAACTGCTAAAGCCATTGCAAAGGATTTAGAGATATTAAGAGGGCGAGAATTAGCAATAACTGGCCAAGAGTTAGATAAAATTTCGGATAGTAAATTAGAAAAAGAAATAATGAATTATTCTGTATTCGCAAGAGTTACACCTGAACACAAAGTAAGAATTGTTAAAGCTTTCCAGAAAACTGGAGCAGTTGTTGCAATGACAGGTGATGGTGTAAATGATGCACCAGCACTTAAAAAATCTGATATAGGAATTGCAATGGGACGTAAAGGAACTGATGTAGCTAAAAATGCCGCAGACATGATTTTAAATGATGATAATTTTGTTACAATTGTAGATGCGGTAAAGCAGGGAAGAAATATTTTTGATAATATTAAAAAAGCTATACATTTCCTAATTGCTACTAATATAGGAGAGATAGTTACAATATTTGTAGGATTATTACTTGGAGTAAAATCTCCATTGCTTGCAGTACAATTATTATGGGTGAATTTAGTTACAGATTCTTTGCCAGCGATAGCGTTAGGCTTAGAACCACCAGAAAAAGATATAATGAATAGACCACCAAGGGACTCTAGAAAGAGTATATTTGCAGATGGACTAATGGGAAAAATAGTAGTAGAAGGTTTTATGATTGGAATGTTTACAATTTTAGCATTTTTCATAGGAAATAGATATTATGGAATAGAAGTTGCAAGAACAATGGCATTTATAAGTTTAGGAATGCTAGAATTAATACACAGCTTTAATGTAAAAAGTGAAGAATCTATATTTAAAGTTGGCTTGTTTGAAAATAAATATTTGGTGGGAGCATTTTTATTAGGAACAGTATTACAATTAGGTATAGTATTTGTACCAACTTTAGCAGAAATATTTAAGTTAACACAGCTTAATACTACACAATGGTTAATAACTATAGCAATTTCTATAGCCCCAATAATTATAGTAGAGCTTCAAAAGAAATTTAACGAATTAAAATTTGGAAAAGTTGTATATGATTATAAAACACGTCAAGAAGTATAGGTAAGATAGAAATAAAAAACATCTCATTTAAATAATGAGATGTTTTTTATTATTGATTAGTACCATCACTTTCTGTAGATAATGTTAATTTTATAATTGTTCCTTCCTCAACAGCAGTATCTACCATTATACTTTGACTTATAACTGTTCCAGAACCCTCTGTTGTAATATTCAAATTATTTGCTTTTGCCATATTTTCTGCTTGGGCTAAAGTTTTATCTTTAAAATCTGGAACCTTTACAGAAACTCTTGTATCGTTTTCTTCTGTATATAAAACTATTATAGATCCTTTAGGAATACTAGAGCCAGGTTTTGGTGTTTGGTCTGTTACTAGAGTAGAATTTTTATCACCACTAATATTTACTTTTGTAGTAAATCCAGCTTGCTTTAATAATTTTTCTGCTTCTGTAACTGTTTTATTTCTAATATCAGGAACTGTTGCATAACTTGTATCTTCTTCTACAGTATCTGTAGAAGTTTGAGCGTTACTAGAAGTTAAACCTAAATAAGGTAATATTTCAGATAACATTTGTGAAACTACAGGTCCACAAACTTGACCACCTTGGTGACTACCTTCATTATTAGGATTTGGGTTATGTACAGCGATTAGTAAACAAATCTCTGGTTTTTCTGTAGGAGCAATTGCAACATATGATGCAATATAACCTTCATCTTCACGTCCTGCTTGTGGTTCTGAGGTACCAGTTTTTCCACCTATAGAATATCCTTCAACTTTAGCAAGTCTACCAGAACCATCATCTACAACTGATTTCATTAGATTTCTCATTCTTTCAGAAGTAGATTTAGAAATTACTTGTCTTACTTGAACTGGCTCAATATCTGTAGTTGTACCGGTTTCAGGATTTATAATTTGCTTTACAATCCTTGGCTTCATTAAGATTCCATCATTTGCAATTGCAGAAACTGCAGAAACTAATTGAATTGGAGTAATTGTAAACCTTTGTCCAAAAGACATTGTAGCAAGTTCTACATCTTTAACATCTTCTAGTTTCCAATATGTACTACTTGCTTCTTGAGGTAAGTCTATACCTGTTTTATCAAAAAATCCAAATGCTTGGTAATATTTGTATAAAGTTTCAGCACCAATACGCTGACCTAATTGTATTAAAGAAGGGTTGCATGAAACCTGTAAGGCTTGTCTTAGAGTTTTTGCTCCTTTATGAGCTTGGGTCCAACAGCTAATTTTTCTATCAGCTACTTCTATAGAACCATTACAATAAAAATCATTAGGAACATCTTCGCTAGTAATATTTTCTTCTAATGCAGTAGCAGCAGTTATTAATTTATAAGGAGAACCAGGTTCATAAGGTGAAGATACTACATTGTTTTTCCACATATTATATAGTGCATCAGATTGTGTAGTAGAATCTAAAGTATCCCATGTAGCTTTTAATTCTTCTGTATTTGGTTCGAAAGGAGTATTAAGATTATAATCTGGATAGCAAGCCATACCTAGAATATCCCCTGTACTTGGTGCCATTGCTACTACTGTACCACTATCTGCATTGTTTTCTTCTACTGCTTGTTTTAAATATTTTTCTAATACAGTTTGAATATAATAATCTATAGTTAAAACAATATCGCTACCATTTTCAGCAGGAATATAAGTTTGATTGCTATCTGGAATTTCTTCTTGAATAGCATCTGTTGATGTTGTTATTTTACCAGGGGTACCCTGAAGAACACTATTCCAACTATCTTCTATTCCTTGAATACCAGTATTATCTGTTCCACAGAATCCAATTAAGTTAGAAGCTAAATTATTATATGGATAAACTCTTTTTGTATCTTCATCTATATTAATACCAGTACTTATTTTTTCAGTTTCCATCCATTGCTTTAATTTATCTATCTTATCTTTATCAACTTTTTTGGCTATAGTTTGAACATTAGAAGTACTATTAACTTTTTCTAATGTTTCATTATAATCTAGTTCAAAAATTTCAGAAAAAGCTTTAGCAACCTTTTCTTTTTTTGCTTTAGTTTCTTCATCATTAGACCCAACTATTTTTTTTGGATTAATAGTTACAGTATCTGTTGGAGTACTTATTGCTAATGTTTTACCTGTAGAATCATATATTGTGCCCCTGCTGGTACTTATGATTTGGTCTGTAGTTTGTTGATTATAGGCTTGTTCTTTTAAATCTGAACCCTGAACAAATTGCAACCAAATAAGTCTAATAATTAAAAGTAAAAATATTATTAGTAAAGAAGCTAATACAATTCTAAACTTTTTAACAGCTAATAAATTAGTAGAAAATTCATTATTAGCAGATTTATATAATTTATTATTACTTTTTTTTGTCTTAGGCAAATTAAATTTATTATTATTTTTTTTCTTCATCTGCATCACCTCAAAAAACGGGATTTGGGGACGTTCTTTTTTCCCTTTTCGGGATATAGGGACGTTCCTAAAATCCCGATTATAAAATACTTCATATATTTTATATTAAGTGTATGTTAAAATCAATAAAAACACAGATTTTTCACAAAAGAATTTGACATAATTAACTTAAGCTTGCTATAATTAAAAAGTGTATAAATAGTGCATAATGCACGATAAAAAGGTTAGGAGATACTATGAATTTATATGAAGAAACAAAATTTTTAATGGATAAATATAATATTAAAGCTAATAAAAATCTTGGACAAAACTTCTTAGTAGATGAAAACGTTATAGAGACAGCAATAGAAAAATCTAATATTAATGAAGACGATTTAGTTATAGAAATAGGCCCAGGCCTTGGAACACTTACAAAATATTTATTAGAAAATGCAGGAAGAGTTATATGTGTAGAATTAGATAAAAGAATGATAAAAATATTAGAAGAAAGATTTTTTCTTTATAAAAATTTTGAAGTAATAAATAATGATATATTAAAAGTAGACTTAAATGAAATTATAAAGCAAGCAAAAGAAAAATTTAATTTAAAGAATGCCAAAATTGTTGCTAATTTACCATACTATATAACTACTCCAATAATAATGAAGTTATTAGAAAGTAAGATAGATATTACAAGTATAACTGTAATGATTCAAAAAGAAGTAGCAGACCGTTTAGCAGAAATTCCAGGAGGGAAAAATACTGGAGCTATAACATATACGGTGTATTATTATGGCGAGCCAGAAAAGTTATTAGAAGTTCCAAAAAGTTCTTTTATTCCAGAACCTTCTGTTACATCAGAAGTAATAAAGATAAATATTAGAAAAGAACCTCCGGTAAAAGTACAAAATGAAGAAAGATTTTTTAAATTAATAAAAGTAGCCTTCTTACAAAGAAGAAAAACATTATTAAATTCGTTAACTAATAATGGAATATCAAATAAAGAAGAGTTAACACAGCTCTTAAGTAAATTAAATATAGACGAAAAAATAAGAAGTGAAAAGCTTACTATAGACCAATTTGCTGAGCTTTCTAATAATCTTAATACATAAATTGGTTATTGCAAAAGCCATATTAAAATGATATAATATGCTTGTGAAAAAAGATTAAGAAGGAGGTAAACATGAATCAAATTCTGGTTACAGAAAAATTATATATAACACCTGAAATAAAGCGAAAAAAGAAATTATATAAATTCGAATTTTTTATTTCACTTGTAGTAGTTTGTGTCTTATCTTCTTATTACATATATGCAGAATATAATAAAAACAAAGATGAAGCGGTTTCTCAAGAAATATTGGCTGGTGCAAATATTGTTGGGGAAGATCAAACAACAAAGCCAACAGAAAAATTAGTTGTAATGCTAGATAATGATGTAAATACAGTTGGAACAGAAGATGATTCAGCTATTGCAAATTTAGACGAAGAAACAAAATCTGTTTTATCAAAAGAGTTTACAACAGCAGATGGACATGTATATAAACCAATTGCAACTATTAGAATTCCAAAAATAAATATTTATTATCCAGTATTGTCAGAAACAACCGAGGAATTATTAAAAAAAGCACCTACAAAATTTATGTATGGCGAGCCAAACGAGGTTGGTAACTTCTGTATAGCAGGTCATAATTATAGGAATAAGAAATTCTTTAGCAAGGTTCCAACATTAGAAAATGGTGATATTATAGAGATAACAGATACAAAGGGAAGAACAGTAAAATATACAGTATACAATAAATATACTGTTACAGATGATGATATGTCACCAGTTAGCCAATTAACAAATGGTAGAAAAGATATTACATTAATAACTTGTACAGATGATTCAAAAGAAAGAGTAATAGTAAAAGCAACAGAGGTGTTATAATGGAATATAATGTAGGGGATATAGTAAGAACAAAAAAGCCACATCCATGTGGAAGTAAATTATGGAAGATAACAAGAGTTGGTGTAGACTTCGGTTTAAAATGCGAAGGATGTGGACATTTTATATTAGTAGAAAGACAAAAAGCTTTAAAAATGATAACTAAAAAAATAAATTAAGATAGGGATTTAGGGATGTTCTTAAATGCCCTATTTTTTATTTGAAAAATCAGAAATTTGTGATAAAATGTTACGAGTTTACTAGTTGAGGCTTGCTTAAAATAATATTTTATTTTAGAAAGGATGATGTATAGTAAAAAAAAGCTGTAACTAGTTAACTTAGCATCGAAAGGAGTATGTTATGATTAAGGTTAATGTACATGATAAAGATGCGCAACTGGTTGTGCTAAATACTCTTTATCCTGATTCAGGCATTAAGGTACGGATTGAAGGAGAGTTAGAGTTATATGACATAACCGAAGCTTTAGTGGTGGAGTTATTTAAAAACTTACTGCATGAGAACTTAGTTTCAGAAGTTACTTTTTCATATGTGGAAGAAAAGAGGAGTAAAGAAGAAGTTAAGAATGTTCAAAAGAGTCAGAGGTATGGGACACTTACAGAAAATGTTTATGGCTTTTTGGAAGAAAACATAGGTCGGGCATTTTCAATAAAAGAGATTTCTGAGAAAACAGGAATTGAGTATTCTTCTGTAAATAATATAATTCGAAGGTTATACAATAACGGAAAAGTACAGAAGAATGACGAGAAAAAATATTTTTGTCCCATCAAAAGTGCTAATGTAGAGCAACCAAAGCATGAACCACTTGAAGAATCTTCAGGTGAGGAAGAAAAGAAAGAACCTGCAGGTGACGAAGAAGCACAATCTAAAGAACCTGAAACGCCACAACGAGGCGACAGCTCAGAGGCAGCTGAAGAGGATGAGACCAAAAAATTAAGTGAAAGCGAAAAAAGGGATATTATGCAACATTTGTTTTTGAACGAGGATTATGAAGATGTACTAAAATATATCTTTTCGACCAAAAACAAATTTGTTGTAAAACTAGCACAGAAAAAGTTTGCAGGACCACGCGCCCAGCAACTTAGTGATGTAATCACTGCACTAAATAAAGCTGAAGTAATAGTGTTTAATGATGACTTTAGTGAAGGTGGTTCATACGAAATTTCTGCTAGTTGGAGAATATGGGCTTATCTGTTTAGGGCAAAAAGAGAAGTCGCTTCTAAAACTATAGAGGTTGATCTTCAAATGAAGCCGAGTGAGTTTAATGCTGGAATTAAAGAAGCCTTAGAAAAAGGTATAGTAAAAAAAGAAGTGGACGAGAAGCTTAAGATTACGACTTATTGTGTCGCCTAATGTACAATGTTTGTATGTTGAAAAAGGAGATCTGGATTTGATCTGGATCTCCCTTAAGCACATATATTTTTAAATATATTTTTCAATTTCATTCCAAACGTTTTCTGTATAAATTCTTCTTTCAGAAGAAAATGGTAAAGTAGTAATATCGCCAATAGGATTTAAAGCTTTCTGAATTTCTTGTGTAGCAGCATCAACTTTAGTAACTGCAATTTTATCAGCTTTATTTGCGATAATGATAAATGGAATTTTACTACTTATAATATAATTATACATTAACTTATCATTTTCTGTTGGTTTATGTCTTATATCAACTAAAAATATAATTAAAGCAATTTGTTTCCTTTTATGAAGGTATTCTTCTATAAAATTTCCAACTATTACTTGTTCTTTTTTAGACATTTTACTATAACCATAGCCAGGTAAATCGACAAAATAAAATTTAGAATCTATATTGTAAAAATTTATTTGTCTAGTTTTACCAGGTTCACTACTGGTTTTTGCTAGTTTTTTTCTATTAATTAAAGTATTTATAAATGAAGATTTACCAACATTAGATTTACCGACTAATACAACCTCTGGAAAATTAGTTGAAGGATATTGTTTAGGTCCAACTGCAGAAATCTCAAATTTGGGTTCTTTTACTATCATAAAAAATTCTCCTTACTATTAATATTGATATATTTTAACATAAAATTAGCGAATTTACAATGACAAAAAAATAAGGGATTATCAAAAATTAATATTATTGAAAAATTTTTTCTTATATGATATTTTATAAAAAAGGAGTGAGGAGAAAATGAATAAAACTGATAGAGAATTATTAAAAGATGCATTAGAATTAAAAGTTCAAATAAGAAATTTATCTAGTGAAGAACAAAAAGAAATTTTACTTAATAAGATATCAGAAATAAGAGAATGTCTTCAAAAAATTTCATTAGCATTTGAGAAGTATGAATTAAGTAGTAGACAAAAAGAAGTAGAAAGTTTAGCCTTAATAGAAGATAAGGATATAGCAGATACATATTGGGAAATATATGATTTTATTGATGATTATGGTGATTCAAAAAACGGAAGAGTGCATATTGAAGAAGTAGAGAAATTAGAGAAAATGCTAAATAATTTAGAGCAAAAGTGCAAAAGAAACTAAGAAAAATAATATAGGAGAAAATTGTGAAAATATTAATAATAACAGATTGTCATCATTTATTACCAGAAGAAGCAGAAAAATTAGCAGACTTAGAATATGATGTTTGTTTTTTACTTGGAGATATAAGTGGAAAATATATTGATATGCTTTTGATGTATTTAGATAAGGATAAAGTTTATGGGATACTAGGAAATCATGATGAATTTGGTGTATTGGAAGCAAGAAATATTCCTAATATACATTGTAAGTTAATAGAAATAAATGGTACTAGTTTTTTAGGATTTGAGGGAAGTAATAGATATAAACGTGGAGAATTTCCGATGTTTACACAAAAAGAAGCAAGGAAATTATTAATGAAATGCCCTAAAGCAGATATTTTACTGTCACATGATTCTCCATATAAATTATATTCTGATGGAAAAGATTTAGAACATTGTGGATTAAAAGCTATATCTAAATATATAAAAAAGTATAAACCTATTTTTAATATACACGGACATCAACATATTAATTCAAAGAAAACTTTAAAAAACGAAACAAATGTAATATGTGTTTATAGAGCTAGTATTATAGATACTGAAACAAAAGATATAACTTTTATATTTTAAATAATTAAGTATAAATAACAAAACCAAGAAAATTTTTATAAATTTCTTGGTTTTGATTTTTCAAATAGGGATTTAAGGAACGTCCCCCAATCCCTATTTTCTATTTTACTGTAATTTTTTCTAATCCACCCATATATGGTCTTAATACTTCTGGAACGATTATACTTCCATCTGGTTGATAATTGTTTTCCATAATTGCAATTAACATACGTGGTGGAGCTACAACAGTGTTGTTTAAAGTATGTGCAAAATAGTTTCCTTTTTCACCTTTTATTCTAATTCCTAATCTACGAGCTTGTGCATCCGTTAAGTTAGAACAGCTTCCAACTTCAAAATATTTCTTTTGTCTTGGACTCCATGCTTCTACATCACAAGATTTAGCTTTTAAGTCTGCCAAGTCACCACTACAACATTCTAAAGTTCTTACTGGAATATTCATACTTCTAAAGAATTCTACTGTATATGACCACATTTTATTATACCAATCCCAAGAATCTTCTGGTTCGCATACAACAATCATTTCTTGTTTTTCAAATTGATGAATTCTATATACACCACGTTCTTCTAATCCATGTGCACCTTTTTCTTTTCTAAAACATGGAGAATATGATGTCATTGTATAAGGCATATCCTCTTTTTTTAGAATTTGTCCTTTAAATTTTCCAATCATAGAATGCTCGCTTGTACCAATTAAGTACAAATCTTCTCCTTCAATTTTGTACATCATTGCATCCATTTCTTCAAAACTCATAACACCAGTTACTACATCACTTCTAATCATATAAGGAGGTATACAATAAGTAAAGCCTTTATTAATCATGAAGTCTCTTGCGTATGTTAAAACAGCAGAATGTAATCTTGCAACATCTCCCATTAAGTAGTAAAAACCTTGTCCTGCAACACGTCTTGCACTATCTAAGTCTAATCCACCTAAAGCTTCTAAAATTTCACCATGGAATGGAATTTCATAATCTGGAACTACAGGTTCTCCAAATTTTTCAATTTCTACATTTTCGCTATCATCTTTTCCTATTGGAACAGACTCGTGCATGATGTTTGGAATTTTCATCATTCTAATTTTAATTTCTTCTGCATATTTGTTCTCTAAAGTCTCATTTTCTTCTAGTTTATTATTGATTTCTTGAACTTCAGCTTTAATTTTTTCTGCTTCATCTTTTTTACCATTTCTCATTAAATTTCCAATTTCAGCACTTAGTGTTTTTCTTTTGTTTCTTAATTCATCACCAGCAAGTGTAGCTTCTCTAGATTTTTTGTCTAAATCTATAACTTCATCAACTAATACTAGTTTTTCATCTTGAAATTTTTTCTTTATATTTTCCTTAACAATGTCAGGATTTTCTCTTAAAAATTTAATATCTATCATATTAATTCCCCCTAATTATTTTTTTGTATAATCAATAGTTAATTCTTGGGCTACTTCAAATCTATGTTTTTGACCAGTAATATTGTCAGGCCTTTCAGGAATTTCTTCTAAAAACATTTTTTCTGGTCTTACCCAAAGATAATTTCCATCTTCTCTTGGATATAAAGGTTTATATACTACCATTCTTTCTTTTGTTTCCGAATCACAAGCTACATTTTCTACAAAATAATAATTTCCTTTAAAATGACGATAAACTTTTCCAATTTCTACATGTTCCATAAAAATACCTCCATTATACAAAATATATTCTAATAAATTGGGCTAAAACAAGCACAATTTAATTTAGACAAACAAAAATCGTCCTTATATAAAAATATAAGGACGAATATAATCCGCGGTGCCACCTTAAGTTATTATAAAAATAATACACTCGATTAGTAGGATAACCGCCTAACTTACGGTTTAGTTTTCACTAAAAACATCTAAGAGTAGATTCACATATAAATTTTATTTACTTACACCACCCGTAAACTCTCTAAAAAAATTAAATATGTTACTATTCTCTTATCAAACGTTTATATTAATATGTAACACATTTTAACATAATATGTATAAATATTCAATAAAAATCGTAAAAAATTATTAATCGGGATTTGGGGGACGTTGGTTAAATCCTGATTTGACACTTGGAAAATTATGTTAAGTATGGTATAATAAAATGCAGAAAAAAGTGAAGGAGGCTCAAAAGAATGAGAGAGTTTAACAAAAAGAATAGCGAGAAGCTATTCTTACTGAAGGTATGCTTACCTGCAGCGTATGAACAAATTGGAAATGAAGGTGTTGAAGCAGTCGAAAAGGGCTGGGCCAAGGAACAGGATTTTAAATTTATCAACGACCTAGTTCACAAGTATGTAGCAAAAGCTACAGAAGAAGCCATTTCTTATGAGGGAAGTATGCAGGAGAAGATGGAATTAATCAGAACATTCAACTACTTCTTATATGCGTATATTGAGAGAACAAGTCCAAAAACGTTGGAAGAACTGAATGTTGTAATTAAAGAGTACTATGAAAATGTCGAAGATTCAGTCATATTAGGAGGTTAAATGCATATGATTTTTAAAGACAGATTCGAAAAAATGTCACGTAAAGACTTGGAAGAAGAAATCCGCGTATATAAGGATTTCTCCAAGTATACTCGGAAAGAACTGGAGAATGAATTAAGAATTCTTCTTCCAGATATTAATTTGAACGAATTCTCTGACCAGGACTTGGAAGATTTGTTAAGAAGTAATTATACCTTCGAGGAGTATAGCACCGAAGAGCTTCGGGAAGAAGCAAGAAGACATGAACGCTTCGAAGAGTGGAGTAGAGAAGAACTCGAAGAAGATTATGAACAGTTAGAGAACACTGAAGCAAACGCTGAAAAGTACAAGAATATAAAATGGATTCTTATAGCAGTGCTCTGTGCTTTTTTAGGATACTACTATGGAAGTATGAATACAAAACTGAACTATCTAGAACAGAGAACAGAGCAACTTCAGCAGGAGCTGAATTTTATCGAGTATCAGAATGAACAGTTGGAAGACAGAGTAGATACCTTGTCAGATATTATAGATTTGATAATAATCTATATTACGTCTGACGACCTTCCAGAAGTAGAAAATCCGAGTACATCAGCACAAATCATCTGAAAAACCAAAACTTCACATCTTTTTCCCCTGGCGAAAGCCGGGGGCATTTCTGTTTTATAGAATAAAATTTAAGAAAAAACGAAATTTTGTTTGACAAACAAAAAATCATATGATAGTATGTAAAAAAATAAAGTGGAGGCGTGAACAAGTGAAAAAAGATAAAAGCGATTTAAATAAAAGAGAAGTAGCAATCTTAAACTTTATATCCAAACAAATAAAAGCTAATCAATATCCACCATCAGTAAGAGAAATTTGTAAAGCTGTAGGGCTAAATTCAACAGCAACAGTACATGGATATTTAGAGAAATTAGAGCAAAAAGGTTATATTAGAAAAGAATCTCAAAAAGGAAGAGCATTAAGAGTTGTTAATGAAGATGATGTTATAAGAAAACCAAAAGATTTATATGCTGGTAAAGAATTGGTAGATGTACCAGTTGTAGGAAAAATAACTGCAGGTGCACCAATTTTAGCAGTAGAAAATATAACAGATACTTTCCCAATTCCTTTAGACTTCGTAGGAAATTCAGAAAGCTTTATGCTAACTGTTAGAGGAGAAAGTATGATAGAAGCAGGTATTTTAGATGGTGACTATATATTAGTAAAACAACAAAATACCGCAGAAAATGGCGAAATTGTTGTAGCTTTAATAGATGACGAAGCAACAGTAAAAACATTCTATAAAGAAAAAGATTATATAAGATTACAACCAGAGAATCGTACAATGGCTCCAATAATTGTTCCAGATTGTAAAATACTTGGTAAAGTAGCAGGCGTATTTAGAAAAATGTAGTATAAAATAAAACGACTTAAGACATAATATATTTTAGGTGAATATATTATGAAAAAAGAAAAAGAGATTAACGAAATAGAAGTTGGGGAAGATGTAAGCAGAAATGGTGAATTCATACCCACAAAATTTGCATGGATAAGTTTAGGTTATCAAAAAGAGAATGCAAAACGATTACAAAATATAACAAAAAAAGAAGATAAACATAGTAAATAAATATAACAAAAAATAAATGTGGTTTTATTAATTAGAAAGGGATTTAAATTTCATTTCTGCAATTTAATAAATCCACATTTTTTACTTGAAAGACAAGCTAAATAATGGTAAAATAAAAACGTTAGAAAAGGAGGAAATAAGTATGGATAGTAAAAGTAAAGAAATCTATTCGGAACTTAATGCTTTTTTGGATAGTATAGATGAAGAAAGAAGAAACAAAATACCAGCAGACTTAAGGGAATTAATAAATAGTAAAAAAGACGATAATTATACACCTAAATATCCAAAAGGAACTCCTTTAGAAAAATTAAAAATGAAAAAAGAAACAAAGGATATGGTTAATTTACTAAACTTTAATTATTGGTGTGAAAACGAACAACAACGAAAAGAATTAATGGAACGAATAGCAAATGGAAAGAAAAATGAAGGAGCAAAAGTAAATGCTTTTGATAAAATAAAAAATATATTTAAAAAGAAAAGCTAAAAGCTTTTCTTTTTTGTATTAAATTAGATTAAATTGGCTCTTATACATATTATAATATGCTCCCTTTTTATTAATTAATTCATCATGAGTTCCAACTTCTACAATATTACCATCTTCTATAAAAACAATAAAATCACAGTTTTTTATTGTAGATAATCTATGTGCAATAATTATAGATGTAGAATTCGAAGTTAATTCTAGTATAGCTTTTTTTATCATGTCTTCTGTTAGTAAATCGATATTACTTGTAGCTTCATCCAAAATTAAAATAGGTGGTTTTATTAGCATAATTCTTGCAATGTTCAATAACTGTACTTCGCCTTCAGAAAGCATATCAGAATTTGATATATACGTATCATAACCATCAGGTAATTTTTCTATAAATGTGTTTGCAAAAGACAATTCTGCAGCTTGTTTAATTTCTTCTATACTTGCATTAGGTTTTCCATATGCAATATTTTCCCTTATAGTACCTTGAAAAATCTTAGTATCCTGAAGAACCATACCGATATTTTTTCTTAAATTATCAATATTAATCTTTTTTATATTTGTATTATCAATTAATATTTCGCCACTAGATATTTCATAAAATCTATTTAATAAATTAATTATTGTAGTTTTACCAGAACCTGTTTTGCCAACTATAGCAATACTTTTTCCATTAGGAATATATAAATTAAAATCCTGTATAAAAGGTTTATCAGTATACGAAAAATATACATTTTTAAATTCTATAGAATAATTAGGTTTTTCTGGCAGTTTAATACTATTACTAGAAGGTAGATTTTCTATAATAGGAGTAGTTATAAATTTTAAAATCCTTTTGTAAGAAGCAATAGCAGTTTGGATTTCACTAAACACAGCTGTTATTTCGTTAAATGGTCTAGTAAACAAATTAGTATATATTAAAAAAGTAGAGATATTACCAATTGTTAAATTTCCGTTTTTACAAAATATAATTCCAAGCATAGCAATTATTATATAAGAAAGGTTTGAAACGAACCTAGTACTTGGATTTGTAAGTGAAGAATAAAACTGCGTTTTATACCCATAGTTATATAATTCAGAATTTTTTTCTTTAAAATTTTTGCTAGATATTTCATTATAATTAAAATTATCTAAAGTCTTTTTGCCACTTATTAATTCATCAGTATATGCATTTAACTTTGCTAATAAATCAGCTCTTTTAACAAACATATTATTTGTATGTGAAACAATATATTTAGATATAACAAACATTAGTAAAGATAAGAATATAAGTAAAACTGTTAAAGGTATATTTAAATTTATCATTATATAAGTAGCTAATATAATTGTAAATATTCCACTTATAATTTTAGAAACACTTTGCATAGTTCCATTAGAAATATTTTCTATATCTGTAGAAAACATGTTTATAATTTCGCCTTTTTCAAAGTTTTCCAAAATAGATAGAGGTAAATTATTTATTTTATTAAAAAGAATAGTCCTAATATTTCGAGAAAGCTTTGTAGCATAACTAGTTAAAAAATAATTTAATAAAAAATTACTAATAAATAGAAAAATAAATATTAGAGCAAGACTAATAAAATAATTTATTAAAGTTGTATTTATTCCTAGTTTATCTATTAAATTACCTATTATAACAGGATAAGTAATACTTAAGCCTGCAGAAAGGACAGAAAAAATAATTATTAATAAAATATAAAATTTAGAAAACTTAAATTTAAATAATTTCATAAATTATGCTCCTTTGCTTACGCTGTTTTGAAGTTCATATATTTTTTTATATAATTCAGAATTGTTTAATAGCTCGGTATGTGTACCGATATTTTCAATTTTTCCATTATTAAAAACTAAGATTCTAGAACAGTTTTTGATTGTAGATGTTTTTTGTGAGGCTATAAATGTTGTAATATTATGTTCTTTAGAATAATTAAAGATATTTTGTAATACTTGTGATTCTGTATATAAATCTAATGCGCTTGTAACATCATCAAAAATTAACACTTTAGGGTTACCAATAAAACCTCTTGCAATATTTATACGTTGCTTTTGACCACCAGATAAATTAGATGCATTATTTTGTAAAACAAAGTTTAAGGTGTTTTCTTTTTGATTAACAAATTCACTTGCATTAGAAAGCTCCAGACTTTTTTGTATTTCTTCTTTAGAAGTAACTCTACCTAAAGCAATGTTTTCAAAAATTGTAGCTGTAATAAAATCTGGCTTTTGACCAATATATGTTATGTTAGATTTTAAAAAGCTTGAATCATATTTTCTTATATCTTCACCATATAATTTTAAGTTACCAGAAGAAATATTTAATGAATTGTTTAGAAGTTTTAAAAAAGTACTTTTCCCTGAACCTGTAAGACCTATAATACCAATAGTTTCGCCAGGCTTTATTTTTAATGATATATCTCTTAAATTGTTAGTAGTAAAATATGAAAAATTTACATTGGATATATCAAAAATATAGTTGTTAAGTTTAAATTCTTTAAGGGTACCAGTTTGTTTATTCTCTTTTAGGTTAAATAATTCTATTATACGGTTTGAAGAAGCGAAAGCTTTTGTGTAAATTGCAACTAAGTTTGAAAGTACAACAACAGCCAATAGCATCTCAGAAATGTAATTTATTATTGCAATAATTTCACCTTTAGATAAATTACCAAATCCAAACTCGACATTGCTTATATTTAAAACTATTAGTGTAGTAAAGTTTAAAATAAATATAGAGACAGGATTTAGTAAAAAGGATAAAATAGTTGCAAGTTTACTATAGATATATGTTAGATTATTTACTTTATCAAATTTTGTTTTTTCTGTATTTTGTGTTACAAAACTACGAATTAATTTAATATTAGTTAAGTTTTCTTTTATTCTTAATGTTAGCTTGTCTAACTGTAAATTAGCTTTTTGATAGATCTTACTAGCAGATTTTGCAATTAGTAAAATTACTAGAAATAGTATAATACTTGCTACAAGAACATTTATTGCAATTTGTATGTTTATTAATGAGATCATAATAATTGATCCAATAAAAATAAAAGGAACTCTTATTACTAATCTTATGAACATAGCAATTCCTGTTTCTAAATTAGTAACATCATTAATAATTCGATTAACTATGGCAGAACTACCAATACTATTTAATTTATTAGAAGGAACTCTTTGAATATGAGCAAATAATTTTTCACGCAAAGTTTTGCTATATCCTTGCGAAGTAATTGCAGCTATATATTGCGCACTACAAGCAAAAATAAGTCCTAATATTACAAGTATAATTAATCCAATGGAGTAATACATGAGCTCTGCAGAAGAGAAGGTATTATAATTATCTATAAAAAGGGCAATAATAATTGGCAATAGTACTTCTATTATTGCTTCTAACAATTTTAATATTGGTCCAACTATTAAATTTATTTTATATTTTTTTAAATATATTAATAATTTCTTCATAAAACTAAATCCTTTCGTAACTTGTAAAGTCAAAATTATTATATCATTAAAGTAATAAAAATATGTAGTTATTTCATATAAAAAATATACATATATAAGTGGACATTTTGTGGTATATAATATAAAATGTACTATAGATTTAGGAGGAAAAAGATGAAAGCTTTAGTTACAGGTGCATCATCGGGAATAGGAGAGGAAATAGCAAAAGAATTAGGAAAGCGTGGATATGATATAATTCTTGTAGCTAGAAATGAAGAAAAATTAAAAGATGTTGCCTCAAAGATAAAAACAAATACTAGAATAATAACTATGGATTTATCTAATAAAGAAAATTGTGAAAAGCTATATGAAGAAACAAAAAATGAAGACATAGATATCTTAATAAATAATGCAGGCTTTGGCGTTCATGGAAAATTTTACGATACGGATTTAGATAAAGAAGTGCAAATGATAGAAACTAATATAACTGCAGTTCATATTTTAATGAAATTGTATTTAAAAGATATGATAAAAAAAGATAGAGGTCACATTTTAAATGTTGCTTCTATGGCAGCTTTTGGACCAGGTCCATTGATGAGCTCATATTATGCATCAAAAGCATATGTTTATAGATTGTCACAAGGTGTAAAAACAGAATTAAGGAAAAATAATTCAAAAGTTAAAATTTCGGTATTATGCCCAGGACCAGTAAGAACAAATTTTAATAAAGTAGCAGGAGTAGATTTTGCAGCACCATCATTAAGTAGTGAATATGTTGCAAAATATGCAGTAAAGAAAATGCTAAAAAATAAATTTACAATAGTTCCTGGTACTTTTATGAAAATAACTAGATTTTTCGAGAAAATAATGCCACATAATTTAGTAAGCAATGTTTCTTATTTTGTAAATTACCGCAAAGATAAATGAACTTTAGGGACGGGGTTAAAAGTTCAAAAGTGCACATAAAATTCAAATTTTATGGTAGGATTAAAGTTCATAAATGTTTAATTTATTTGCAATACTAGGTAAAATAAAGGAGAAAAATTATGAAATTAATGTTTGCATCAGATATACATGGAAATGCATATTTTTGTAATAAACTTAAAGAGGCATATAATAAAGAACAACCAGAAAAATTAATTTTATTAGGAGATTTACTATATAATAAATCACTTCTATCATTTGGAAGAAATAACGAAAGGCAGAAAACAGCTGGAATCCTGAATGACTTAATGGATTATATAATTGCAGTAAGAGGAAATTGTGATACAGATTTAGACCAAGCATTATTATATTTTCCAATAATGAGCGATTATAAAAAACTAAATGTTGATGGATATGAATTTTTCATAACACATGGTCACTTATATAATAAATATCATTTACCACCTTCAGATAAAAAGGTGATTTTAATACATGGACATACACATGTACCATGTATAGAAAATACAAAAGAATATATGTATTTAAATCCGGGTTCTATATCTGATCCAAGAGAGGGAAATCCTAATACCTATATGATATACGAAAATAAAGAATTTATAATTAAAGATTTAGAAGGACACGAGTTTAAAAGTATAAATTTAGATGAATGCTATTAATTATGAAAAGATTAAATATCATATAGAGTATGGAAAAGTAAAAAATTTATATATTCATATAAAAAATGGTGAGGTAATAGTAAAAGCACCTAGGTTTATTACTAAAAAATACATAGATAAAATTGTAGAACAAAAAAGAAATTGGATATTAAAAAAGTTAGAAGAAAGTAAAAATAAGCCAGAGGAAAGAGAATATACTAAAACAGATATAGAAAATTTAAAAAATAAATTAGAATATATTTTTCCGGAATTAATAAAACAAACAAATTTAGTTCCAAATAAGATAAGAATTAGAAATATAAAATATGCTTGGGGAAGTTGCTCAAGTAATAAGAATATAACAATAAATCTGAAGCTGGTTAATAAATCAGAAGAGGAAATTAAATATGTTGCATTACATGAATTATGTCATTTAAAATATATGAATCATTCAGATAAATTTTGGAACTTAGTAGAAAAATATATGCCTAATTATAAAGAGATTAGAAAACAATTAAAAAACAATAGATAAGACAGGAGATACAAAAATGATAAGTTCAAAAGATGGAATAATAGGTTTTGCAATAGGGGATGCAATGGGAGTTCCAGTAGAATTTACCAACAGGGAAAAACTAATGAGAAATCCTATAACGTCAATGGAAGGCTTTATGAGTCATAATGTTCCAAAGGGGACTTGGTCAGATGATACATCTATGACAATCGCCACAATGGACTCGATAATTAATTCTAATGGAGATATTATAGCAAATGATATGGCAAATAGATTTTTAGAGTGGATGGAAAAGGGAGAATATACACCAGGTGGAAAAATCGTTGATATAGATAGGACAACTTTAAGAGCTCTAGGTAAATATAAAACAACAAGAAGAAGTGCTGTCAATTGTGGATGTACAAGTAATACAGACAATGGTAATGGATCATTAATGAGAATGTTACCAATAGTGTATTACTCATATTTAAACTGGTTAGAGCAGGACAAAATTTTAAAATTAGTCGCTGGCATATCATCAATTACACATGCAAATGAGCTAGTAATTATGGGATGCTATATGTATGTTAATTATGCCATTGAATTATTAAATACTAATAACAGAAAAGCAGCATATTCCAAAATTCAAAATTTAGATTATTCTATGTTTTCTATGCCAACAATAAGAGCATATACTAGAATTTTGGATCATGAAATTTACCATTATGGTATAGACGAAATAAAGTCATCAAGTTATATAGTAGATACATTAGAAGCAGTTTTATGGGTACTTATAAATACAGATACATATAATCAAGCGATAATTGGAGCAATTAACTTGGGTAGTGATACAGATACAATTGCAGCTTGTACAGGAGGCTTAGCTGGAATTATTTATGGAATAAAAAGTATTAATTCAGATTGGAAGATTGATTTACGTAAATATTCCGAAATTATAGATATTTGTGAACAATTTGATGAAGTATTATATAAACTAAATGAAAAAGAAATTGATAATAATACAGTAAATAAAAATGATATATTAAGAAGAATAGAAATTGTTAATAATGAAATAACTGAGGTTCCAGCAGATGCATTAGTTTGTGCCAATACATCTGGTAATTTAGGAAGAGGGGGAGAAGGTACAATATTTTCTAGAGCTGGAATAGAGCTAGAAAACAAATGTAGAGAATTTGACGAATTAAGTAAAGGACAAGCTAAAGTAACAAGAGCATATAGAATTGATACAAAATATATTATTCATACAGTTGTACCAAAGTGGTATGATGAAAGTGAAACAAATCAAAATGAATTATTAGAAGAATGCTATAAGAATATCTTTAGAATTTCTGCAGATTACGATATTAAAAGTATTGCAATTCCTACACTTGGAATTGGAGCATGTAGGGCTCCTGTTGATATAGCAGTAAAGATTGCAATAGATGGTATAATAAATAACTTTTTTAGAAATACTGATATAGATAAAATTTACATAGTTTGTAACGATTCTAGAATACAAAGGACATATATAGAATACTTAAATAGTTTATTAGATTAAAAAAACTTGGCAGTAGATGTTTTTTCTACCGCCAAGTTTTTAGTGCGTCTAAAAAAGGAAATATAGGGAAAAAGGGACATTGCTAAAATCCCTAATATTTTACAATGTCATTATATGTTTCTATTGCATAACTATCTGTCATACCAGAAATGTATGTAATAATAGCTGTTTGATAATCTTTAATATTATTCATATCATATAAAATTTTATTTTTTAAATGAGTTCTATCTGTTTCTATATTCCAATAGCAAGAAATCCACTTTATAAAAGTATCTATTACTTTAGTATAAAATGGTTTAATACTGTTTAATTTTTCTAAAGTATTCATACCATCATAACATTCATTTAAAGTATTAAATATTTCATTTAGCACAAGACTAAAATATCTTTCTGAAGGGTTCATACATTTGTGCTTATAAATATACTTGTAATTAAATTGCTTTAATCTTTTTATTTTTTCAAATGTAGCAGTAGAGAACTTTAAACCTTCATTTGCAGATGAATTTAAACATAAATCAGCTATTAAATCACCTATAATATTAGTATTATTTAAATTAGCACTTCTAGGTTGTTCTAATAAATCATATAATTCGTTTAAATTACTATCTAGTATTCCCATAGAAATGGCATCTTCTATATCTCTGCCTAAATAAGAGATTTTATCGGAAATTTTAACAACACAACCCTCCCAAGTATATGGAGAATATTGGTTAAGTTTAATATAATCTTTTTCTAAATCGATAAATTCAGTTCTAGGTTTTAAAGAAATTTCATCAATTTCACCACAGTGAGATATAATACCATCTCTTACTGCATATGTTAAGTTTAGATTTTTTTCTTCGTTGTTAACATTTGTTAGCAATTCAATATTATCAACAAAATTTAAACCATTTCTTTCATGCCAAAAAGCTTCTAAATCATTTTCCATACAGATTCTATTTAAGATTTGTTCACCTTTATGTCCAAAAGGACTATGGCCAATATCGTGTGATATAGAAATAGCTCTTGTTAAAGTGGTATTTAAACCTAATGCTTTTGCAATGGTATAACTTGTTGCATCAACATTATTTACATGTTCAATACGAGTACAAATATGATCATTTTTTGGTAAAAAGAATACTTGGGTTTTATGCTTTAATCTTCTATAAGCATTACAATATATAATTCTATCATAATCTCTTTCGAATTCAGAACGTACATCGTTTTCTTTTTTATACAATTCATCTTTTCTTGAAATTAAATTATTCCAAGTAGGGTTAGATGGGGTAGCAGCAACACTACTAAATTTTAAATCCATTAAAATACCTCCTATAATTTATATATAAGATAGTGTACCATAAAAAGAATATAATGATAAGAAATTTTGTTCGAAAAAAATAAAAAAATTCAAAAAAGTACTTGCATTTTTTGCAAAAGAGAGTATAATATAATTTGTAAAGGTCAAAGAAAGTCAAAGTCAAAATAGAAAACATGAACTTTAGGGACGGAGGTAAAAGTTCATAAATTAACATAAAAAATGAACTTTAAGCACCGTCCCCAAAGTTCACCCAAAGTTCAAAAGTTCACATAAAGGAAGTGAAAAAATGAGAATATCAGATTTAATAGAAGATTTTATAAAAGATATGTTAAAAACAGAAGACGAATTAGAAATACAAAGAAATGAACTTGCGGAACATTTTAATTGTGTGCCTTCACAAATAAATTACGTAATATCCACACGATTTAAACCATCACAAGGTTATTATGTAGAAAGTAGAAGAGGAGGTGGCGGTCACATAACGATTAAAAAGATACATGTAACACAAAGTAATTATCTAATGCATATAATAACAAGCATTGGAGATACATTAACATCAAAAGAAGTAGATATTTTCATAAGTAACTTATTATCAGACGAAATTGTGACTAAAAAAGAAGCTAAACTTTTAAAAGTAGCGACAAGTGATAATGTACTTAATGTACCTATCGATATAAAAGATAATTTACGAGCAAGAATATTTAAAAACATGTTAATAAATTTAGTAGAAGATTAATTGGCAGACGTAAATAGTCACCAACTAAAATTAGATATTTTAAATAATTTAAGGAGGTTTTTATTATGAAATGTCAAAATTGTGGTAGAAAAGAAGCAAATGTAAAATATACACAAATTATTAATGGTGTAAAAAAAGAAATGAATTTATGTGAAGATTGTGCAAAGGAATTAGGAATAGGAAGAGAACTTAACTTTAATATGTCTATGAATTTACCAAGCTTTTTAGGAGGATTCTTTGATGAATATAATATGGATTCTTTTATTCCAACAATCGGAGCAATAAGAGAAGAAGGATGCAATACTTGTGGTACAACATATAATGAATTTGCAAATACAGGCTTATTCGGTTGTATGGATTGCTATGATATATTTGCAGATAGATTAGATCCAATATTAAGAAATATACAAGGTTCTAACAGACATGTTGGCAGAAAAGCGAAAAGCTTGGATAAATCTATCGTAAAAAATATGGAAGCTAAGAAGAAAGAACTAGAAAAAAATAAAGAAGCAAAGAAAGAAAATAGAAAGACTAAAGAATCATTAGAGGAAGAATTAAAACAAGCTATTAGAGAAGAAAGATATGAAGATGCAGCAAAACTAAGAGACGAAATAAAAAAAATGAATGGTGATAAATAATAAAATCAGTAATTAATTCTTTAGGAGGGAAAAATATGCTAAATTGGTATTTACAAAGTGGAAAAGATTCGGATGTAATAATAAGTTCTAGAATAAGATTAGCAAGAAATATATCAAACTATCCGTTTGAAACTAAATGTAATGAAACAAAAAAAGAAGAAATAACTAAGTTAATAGAAGAAGCTATTAGTGGTAACAAATATGGAATTAAACTTTTAAAATTAAAAGATATGGATGATGTTACTATTAATAGTTTAATAGAAAAAAGATTAATAAGTCCAGACTTTGTAAGAGGTAAGGAAAAATCTAAAGCAATACTTATAAATGATGACGAAAATGTATGTGCAATGATACATACAGACAATCATATTAGTCTACAAGTATTTGGTGCAGGATTAGAGTTAGACAATTTGTTAAATCTAATTATTGAATTAGATGAATATCTAGATGAAAAACTAAAATTTGCATTTAACGAAAAATATGGATTTTTAACAGCCTGTCCTATAGAAGCAGGAACTGCTATGAAGGCGTCTGTAATGGTTCATTTACCTGCATTACAAATTACTGGTAATATTGGAAAGGTATTAGAGATAATAAATAACTTTGGTATGAATGTAACTGGAATTCATGGAGAAGGTAGTAAATCCGAAGGTGCGTTATATCAAATATCTAATAAACAAACTTTAGGCATTTCTGAAAAAGAAATTATAAAGAAATTAAAATTAATAACAGATAAAATAATAGAGCAAGAAAGAATTGCAAGAAAGTATTTAGGAAAGAATAGGTTAAATTTAGAAGACAGATTATATAGAGATTATGGTATTTTAACAAACTGCAGAAAAATTTCAGAAAGTGAATGTAAGGATTTATTATCAACATTAAAATTAGGAACAGATTTAGGAATTGTTAATGAACTAACAGACTTAAAAATAAATAAATTATTATTATATACACAAGATGCAAACTTACAAAAATATTTAGGAACAAAACTAGAAGGAATAGATTTAGATGCTAAAAGAGCAGAACTTATTAAAACAATTATAAAAGAGTAAGGAGGTAGATATTTATGACATATAAATTTACAAATAGTGCTCAAAATGTTTTAGAGATTGCAAAAGAAATCGCGATAGAATTAGGACATAATTATATAGGAACAGAGCATATATTATATGGATTAACAGAAGAAGAAAATGGTGTTGCAAGTAAAGTTTTAGAAAATCAAAATATAAATTCTGAAAATGTCTTGGAAGAAATAGAAAATTTAATAGGTAGAGATGAAGGAAGGACTATAACAAGTTTAGGGTTTACGCCAAGAACTAAAAGAGTGTTAGAAAATGCATTTTTAGAGGCAAGAAAACTAGATTCAGATTATATAGGCACAGAACATATTTTAATAGGAATAATGAGAGAAGCAGATAGTATTGCTGTAAGAATACTATTAGATTTAGGTATTAATCCACAAAAATTATATAACGAAATAGTAAAAGTATTAGAAGAAGATGAAGATATAAATAGTAGTGATAATTCTCAAACAAGAAAAACAGGAAGCTTTAATTCTACACCAACATTAAATCAATATGGAACAGATTTAACTAAAAGTGCAAGTCTTGGAAAATTAGATCCTGTAATAGGAAGAAAAAATGAAATAGAAAGAGTAATTCAAATTCTTTCTAGAAGGACTAAAAATAATCCTTGCTTAATTGGTGAACCAGGTGTAGGTAAAACAGCTGTAGTAGAAGGATTAGCAGAAAAAATTGTACAAGGTGATGTACCAGAAATATTAAAAGATAAAAGAGTTGTAACAATCGATTTATCTAGTATGATTGCTGGTGCAAAATATAGAGGAGACTTCGAAGAAAGAATAAAGAAAGCTTTAAATGAAGTAAAAAAAGCCGGAGATGTAATTCTATTTATAGATGAGATTCATACAATAGTAGGTGCAGGTTCTGCAGAAGGTGCTATTGATGCGGCAAATATTCTAAAACCTTTATTAGCAAGAGGTGAAATTCAATTAATTGGTGCTACGACTTTAAATGAATATAGAAAATATATAGAAAAAGACAGCGCGTTGGAAAGAAGATTTAGTCCTGTAACTGTTAATGAACCAACTCATGAAGAAACTGTAGAAATCTTAAAGGGTATAAGAGATAAATACGAAGCTCATCATAATATAAAAATTACAGATGAAGCTATAAATGCAGCTGTAGAATTATCTAGCAGATATATTAATGATAGATTTTTACCAGATAAAGCAATAGATTTAATTGATGAAGCTTCTTCAAAAATTAGATTATCTTCTTTAGAAGAACCTGATAGTCTAAAAGAAATGGAAGAAAAAATAGAAAAGATGAATCAAGAAAAAGAAGCTGCTGTAAAAGTACAAAAATTTGAGAAGGCTGCTAAAATAAGAGATGAAGTAAATAAACTAAAAGAAGAATTAGAAGAAGAGAAAAATAAATGGAAAAGTAAGAAGACAAAAGCAATTCCAAAACTAACAGAAGAGGATATCGCTAAAACAATTGCAAGTTGGACAGGAATTCCAGCAGCTAAAATAACTCAAGATGAAAATAAGAAATTAAAGAATTTAGATAAAGAATTGCATAAAAGAGTAATTGGTCAAAATGAAGCAGTAGAAGCAGTTGCAAAAGCAATAAGAAGAAGTAGAGTAGGACTTAAAAATCCTAATAGACCAATAGGTTCATTCTTATTCTTAGGTCCAACAGGTGTTGGTAAAACAGAATTATCTAAAGCATTGGCAGAAAGTTTATTTGGTACAGAAGATGCCATGATAAGAATTGATATGTCAGAATTTATGGAACCACATTCTGTGGCTAAATTAATTGGTGCGCCTCCAGGATATGTTGGTTTTGATGATGGTGGTCAATTAACAGAAAAAATAAGAAGAAAACCATATTCTGTAATATTGTTTGATGAAATAGAAAAAGCACATCCAGATGTTATGAATATGTTATTACAAATTCTAGAAGATGGTAGATTAACAGACAGCCAAGGTAGAACAGTTAATTTTAAGAATACAGTAATAATTATGACATCAAATATAGGTGCAAGACTAATTACAGAAAAGAAATCTTTAGGATTTACAAATTCATCAGAAGAGGATGAAAATAAGGAATATGAAGAAATCAAGAAAAACGTAATGGCAGAATTAAAGAAACAATTAAGACCAGAATTTATAAATCGTATTGATGATATTATAGTATTTCATAAATTAAATGATGAAGAAATAAATAGCATTATAGATTTATTATTAAAAAATGTAGAACAAAGATTAGTAGAACAAGGTTTAAATATTAAAATTGATAAATCTGTTAAAGAATTAATTGCTAAAAAAGGTGTAGACAAAGAATTTGGTGCTAGACCACTTCGTAGAGCAATACAAAATATTGTAGAAGATAAATTAGCTGAAGAAATATTAGATGGAAATATTAAACCTGGTCTAGAAGCTAAATTAGTAGCTAAAGATGATAAAGTAGAATTAAAAGTAAAAGCAGCTAAATAATATAATAGGGATTTGAGGCGTCCTGCGAAAAAAATTCGGGATTTGGGGACGTTCATTAAATCCCTTTTTTCTATTAAAAAAAATTAGAGTTTTTTGTAGTAGACATAAATTTGCACAATATAAGAAATTATGATAAAATTAGCCGGTAACAAAAGTTGAAGAGATAAGCAAGCCTTGCTAAATGTAGCGAAGAACTAAGAAATGAGAAAAAACTTGAGACTTAAAAACTGTAAGATTTTTGATCTGTATGGATGTAGGATGCAAGAGGATGAGAATCCACATCTTGTAATAATTGTTGCAGATTTGGAAAACGACAAGACAATATGTGAGTATGGAATTCTGAATAAGGACAAGTTTGAGCAATCTGATGAGGTAGTATATGACATTGAATCTTTTGCAGAAATGTCGGCGACGGATTCAACCATAAAAGAAAAGGGTTGTATTTTTTGTGCAGCAATGCCAAAGAGTTCAAAAACTACTATTCCGATATGGATTATGTTTGTGAAATATAAAGCAGATAGCTTATATGTAGATGACGAAGAAGTTTCAATTGTTTGCATAACAGGAGAAAGGGTTCAAGTGTTGAAAACGAAACTTTCGGAAACCAACGATGCTGGCTTTAAAGTAGGAGACAGTTTTTACAGAGTTGGTGTAATGTAAGCAAAAGTTAAAATCTAAGATTTTTTCTATGCAATAAAAACAGCTCGTGCTTTTATAACAAAGCACGAGCTGTTTTTATTTATTATTAATTAAATCATTCATATTATACATTCCATTATCTTTATTAACTATGTATTTAGCAGCCATAACAGCGCCATTTGCAAAAACAGTTCTAGAATAACATTTATGTGTTATTTCTAATGTTTCATGCTCACCAAAGAATTGCACTGTATGTTCACCTACGATATTTCCACCTCTAATAGAAGAGAAGCCAATTTCTAATTTATTTCTTTTTTCATGTTTATTATGTCTGTCAAATTCGTAAACCATTTTGTTATCTTTAGCTGCATTAATACTATCTGCTAAAAATAAAGCTGTTCCACTTGGACTATCTATTTTTCTATTATGATGTGTTTCTATAATTTCTATATCGGTATCTGGCAATTCTTTTGCTAAAGAAGCTACAATTTTAGCCATTAAATTTATATCATATGACATATTGGCAGATTTAAAAATAGGAATATCTTTTGAATAATCTTCTATTTCTTTTAATTGTTTGTCTGTAAAACCAGTTGTAGCAATAACAACAGGAACATGATTTTCTTTAGCATATTTTAAAATATTTAAAGTAGCAACTGGAACAGAAAAGTCAATTATAACATCTGGTTTTTCTTCTATGTTTGAAGTATTTGTATAAACTGGGTATGTATAAATTCCAGTGTTTTCTTTATCAACACCACCAAGAAGTAAAATATCTTTATCATTATCTATTACATTTGCAACTTCTTGTCCCATTTTACCATTTATTCCATTTATTAATACTTTCACTTTTTAGATCCTTTCCATATCGCTTAAAGGTAAATAAAATAAAACAAATTAAAATCTTACAAAAAAGATTGTTAAAAAGATATAGGCATATCTATATATCATTCTTAGCTTGTATTTCTTATTTAAATATTTAAAAAATTCAACTGTAGCACAATATTTATCTACAAATGTAACTATGTAACTTTCTTTATATTTAGGCAATCTTATAGTTAAAGGCCACATATGTTTTACTATTACATCTTTTTCTAAATCATTTAATGTGAAATTTTTTAAAGAATTTTCTAAAGCAATTTTAGGATGAGAAAAAGCATGTAACTCTCTAAATGAATTAACTTTTCTATGGTCATGCCAGTCATATAAAAAGAAATCATGGAGCATTGCCGCACGAGAAGCTGAGAAATAATCTAGCCCAAATTTTTTACAGATTAAATAAGTATAATATGCAACATGCAAGCAGTGATTATAACATGACGTGCTAGAATGTTGCATATAATTATTCATCTCTTTTACCTTTTCATTTAAGCGAATATCATTTATTATATTTTTAAATTCTAAATAATTTTCTTCATTTTTTAATTTTTTAAAAAACATTTATTCACATCCCATATTTTTTATTCCTATATATATTATATCATGGGAGGTATATTATGTGAATAAAGTTAATTAAATCTTAACAATTAAATTAATCCAAAAGTTTTTAAAGAAGTTCTTAAATTTTCTTGATTTTTTTCAGATAATCTAACTAATGGAAGTCTTGGAACTCCATAATTATATCCCATCATATTTAAAGCTTCTTTTACAGGGATAGGATTAACCTCACAGAATAAGCTTCCTACTAAATCTATTGCATCTAATTGCATTTGTGTAGCTTCTGCAATATTCCCATCAAAGAAATTTTGAACCATCTCATGTGTATATTTTGGTGCAACATTTGAAAGAACAGATATAACACCAAGTCCACCTAAAGATAGAATTGGAACGATTTGGTCATCATTTCCAGAATAAATATGTAAATTATCTTTACATAGTGCTGCAATTTTTGCAACTTGTGAGATATTACCACTAGCTTCTTTTACAGCTACAATATTTGGTATTTTAGAAAGTTCTAAACAAGTTTCTGGAGTGATGTTTACACCAGTTCTACTAGCTACACTATATACGATTATAGGTAAAGAAGTAGAATTTGCTATTGCTTTATAATGTTCCACTAAACCTGCCTGTGTAGTTTTATTATAATATGGTGTTACAACTAATAAAGCATCTGCACCAACAGATTCTGCGTATTTTGACATTTCTATTGCAGAGGCAGTATTATTAGAACCTGTTCCTGCAATTACAGGAATTCTACCATTAACTTTATCTATAGCATATTTAATGGTATCTTTTTTCTCTTTCTCTGTCATTGTAGAAGATTCGCCAGTAGTACCACATACTATAATACTATCGACCCCTTCTGAAATTTGGAATTCTATTAATTTTCCAAACTCTTCGAAATTTACGCCATCATTTGTAAATGGTGTGGAGATGGCAGTACCACAACCTTTAAAAATAATTTTTTTCATAATAACATCTCCTATAGAGATTTTTTAGCATATATAATTATATGTAGCTATTTTCTATGTTATTATATGATATAATTTATAAAAAATAAATAATTTCTGGAAAATATCTAAAAAATACTATATAATTAGTACTAGATAAAAGGAGGAGAATGATGACTGCATCTCAAGAAGATTATTTAAAATCAATATATATATTAATATTACATAAAAATGAAGCAAGAGTTACAGATATAGCAGACTATTTACAAGTTAGTAAAGCAAGTGTAAATAGAGCCTTAAAATCTTTAAAAGAGCTAGGACTTGTGGATTATGAGACATATGGAGAGATAAAATTAACAGAAAAGGGTAAAGAAGAAGCAACAAACATTATAAAAAAACATAATGTTTTAAAAGCTTTTTTAATTCAAATTTTAAATGTTAATAACGAAACAGCAGAAGAAGAAGCTAAGAAAATGAAACATGCTATTTCTGAAGATACTGTAAATAAATTTTCTGATTATATTAAAAGCATTATAAAAGTTGATGAATTAAAATGTAACTATAGTCCAGAAAATGAAAGATGTCAAAATTGTATAAAATTAAAAAAGAAAAAATAATCGCAAATGTATTTTGCGATTATTTTTAGCACTGAAAAATTTAGAAGGGAAAAAAGGAACGTCCCCAAATCCCGGAAGCCTCCCAAATCCTGGGAAACCTCCCAAATTCGGGAAGCCTCCCCGAATCCCGGGAATGTTCTCATGTCCCTAGGAACTATTTTTCTATCATTTTTTCTACTATTTGTATTGCATTAGATGCAGCACCTTTTCGTATATTATCAGCAACTACCCAAAGATTTACACCATTTTCTACACTAAAATCTCTTCTAATTCTTCCTACAAAAACTTCATCATGTCCAGTTGTATTTGTAGCTATAGGATAAACTTCAGAAGCTGGATCGTCTTGAACAATTATTCCTTCAAAACTTTTTAATGTTTCTACTAATTCAGAAAGTTCAAATGGCTTTTCAAATTCAACATTTATAGATTCGCTATGTGAATTTTCCACTGGAACCCTAACTGTAGTTGCAGTTATTCTTAAATCTGGTTTCTTTAAAATTTTTCTTGTTTCATTTATCATTTTCATTTCTTCTTTGGTATAACCATTTTCTGTGAATACATCTATATGTGGCAAACAATTATTATAAATTGGGTATGGGAATTTTTCTAATTTATTAATTCCTTTTTTACCATTTTCTAAATCATTTAACCCTTTTTGACCTGCTCCGGAAACAGCTTGGTATGTAGAATATACAATTCTTTTTATCGTATATTTATCATCTAAAGCTTTTAAGGGTAAAACTGCTTGTATAGTAGAACAATTTGGATTTGCGATTATTCCATGATTATTTTTAATTTCTTCTGGATTTACCTCTGGTACAACTAATGGTACATCTTTATCCATTCTAAACGCACTACTATTGTCTACTACAATACAACCTTTAGAGGCTGCAATTGGAGCATATTTTTTAGATGTCTCGCCACCAGCGGAAAATATTGCAAAGTCAAATCCCTCGTCAAAAGAGTGTTCTGTTAACTCCTGTATAATATATTCTTTATTCATAAATTGAACTTTTTTGCCAGCAGATTTATTTGAGGCAAATAAAACATATTCACTAATTGGTAGATTTTTTTCTTCTAATACTTTTAGTGCAGTTCTACCTACTACACCTGTAGCACCTACAATTGCTAATTTGTAATTTTTCATATTAAGCACCTCGGCTTTAAATAGTAACAAGAATTATATTTATAATTTCTTATAGTACATATTATATTCGAAAATATAAAAAAATGCTAGTAAAACTAACAAATATATGATAGAATATTGTCGAAATACAAAAGACATAGGAGGGGATTAAATGAAAAAGAAATTAGCAGTAATAATAGCTATATTACTAGTAATGGCTATTGTTATTGGAATTACAGTATCTAATCTGAGATTTAGAGGAGATTTAACAGAAATTAGTTCGGAAAAACAATTACAAAAAATAGTAGATGGATATAATTATTCAGGAGGGTCAACCGTACTTGCAACATTCATATGTCCATTAATTGCATTACCTACGCGTAGTTTCTCTGGTGGAATTATAGAAGATGCAAGTTCGACACAATCTTCTGGTGGAGGTATTGTTCCAAGTGAGATAACAAGTAGTGCGAGTGATACAAAATCTTTTGATTCTGTACTTCCAAGTATAAATAAAGGAACAACCACATCAGATTATTCAACAACAAATATACAAGTAGAAAATGTGGATGAGGCAGATATTGTAAAAACAGATGGGGAATATGTATATTCTATTTCAGACGATACAGTATATATAACATATGCAAAAAATCCAACGGAAATGAATATAGTTGCAAAGATAGAAGAACCATTAAGTAATGTTTATCCAGAAGATTTAATATTACAAAATAATAAATTAATAATTATATCTGGAAATACTATTAATACAGTTGTTAAAATTTACGATTTAGCAGATATAGAAAATCCAGACAAAATAAAAGAATTTGAGCTAAATAAGGAATATTATACATCAAGATATATAAATGGCAATTTATATGTAATTTCATCTGGAAGAGTAACAAGTGAAGGAAATTTGGAATATGTAGAAGATGGTGCTATTGTAAATCCAGACAAACCAAATGCATATAAAATAAATGACTTAAATACAAGGATTCAAACAGTTATAGCTTCATATAATTTAAACGCACCAGAAAACAAAATTAAAGTTCAATCATATTTAATGGATATAGAGAATGCATATATATCAGAAAAAAATATGTATTTAATTGATAACGGATATAGTGGAAGCAGAGATGTAGAATTTAGTGATATATTTGGCCTAAAAGGACTTTTAGGAATTAGCGATGCAATAGAAGAGAGCGATAGTACTTATGGATCAAGCATATATAAATTTAATTTTAAAGAAGATGGAAGTGTAGAATATCAAACTAAAACTCAAGTAGAAGGAACAACTATAGACCAATTTTCTTTAGATGAAAAAGATGATAATTTAAGAATTGCATTATATACAACAAAAGGTTCAAGAGTTGTAGTTCTAGACAATAATTTAAAACAATTAGGAGAAACAGCTTATCTTGCTAAGGGAGAAAAAATGTATTCAGCAAGATTCGTAGGAGATAGAGCATATCTTGTGACATATAAAAATATAGATCCACTTTATTCTATAGATTTAAGTGACCCAGCAAATCCAAAAGCTTTAGGTGCTCTAAAGATCCCTGGATATAGTACATATTTACAGCCATATGATGAAAATCATATTATTGGTTTTGGTTTCCAAACAGAAGAAACTGTTAGAAGAAATTCTTTAGGAAGAGTTACTTCAAGTTCTGCAAAAGTTACAGGAATGAAGATGGCATTATTTGATGTATCTGATATAAGTAATCCCAAAATGATTTCAGAGGAAGTAATAGGGGATTCAAAAACAAATTCTACAGTTTTAGAAAATCATAAAGCACTATTGTTAGATAAAGAAAGAAACCTATTAGCAATTCCTATAAAAAATTATACGACAGATTTAAGTATTACAGAAGATGATGATATATCTTCTGCTACAAAGTCATACACAAGTTACTTAAAGAGTAGAACATATAACAAAGTTGGATATGCAGTATATAGTTTAGATACAGCAAACGGATTTAATTTAAGAGGAATAATAACACATGATGTTAATTCTAATGATTATACTTCAGATATTAGAGGTCTATACATAGATAATACATTATATACCGTTTCAAATAAGGAAATTAAAGCAAATAATATAGATACATTGGCAGAAATAAAAGATATTATATTAGATTAAGGGGGATAAATATGGGAAAAGTTTATGAAAAAGAAGTAAAACATTATTCAGGAATGCCAGCAGCATCATTAACATTAGGAATTATATCAATACTTACAATTATATTCTGGTATATGTCATTAATTACAGGAATTTTAGCAATAGTTTTTGGAGTTAAATCTATACATAGAACTAATAGTAAAGTAGGAAAAGCAGGAATGGTATTGGGTATTATAGGTGTTTCTCTTTGTTGCTTTATATACTTATGGTTTATATTTGCTATTTTAATGCAATAAAACTCTTGCAAAATAAAAAAATCATGATATAATAGATGCACATAAAAAAGACAAAATAAGGACAACACAGTTATAAATTAGTCTTTAAGAGAGCTAGATGTATGCTGAAATTCTAGTAAGATAAAATATAGTTGTTATCACCTTATAAGTTGCGAAACTGAACTAATAGTAAGTTTTGTCGTATGTTCTGCGTTAAAGAAATTAGAGAGAATAACGTAAGTTATTAAATTAGGTGGTACCGCGGAATTATACCCTTTTCGTCCTAAACAGGATGAAAAGGGTTTTTTGATTGATTTCGTACTTACAAGTTTTTGTAACGAAATTCTTAATAAAATAAAAGAAGGAGGAATTATTAGTGTACAAAAAAGTAGAGCTTAAAGATGGTTTTGTAGGAATGGAAAATGATGTAGCAAAACTATGGAAAGAAAAAGACATTGTTAAGAAAAACTTTGCAATGAACGAAGGAAAAAGATACTTCACATTTTATGATGGACCTCCAACAGCAAATGGAAGACCACATGTTGGACATATCGAAACAAGGGTAATGAAAGACATTATACCAAGATACAAAGTAATGAAAGGTTACAAAGTATTAAGAAAAGCTGGTTGGGATACACATGGACTTCCAGTTGAACTAGAAATAGAAAAAGAATTAGGAATTTCAGGAAAACAACAAATAGAAGAATATGGTGTAGAAAAATTCGTAAAGAAATGTAAAGAAAGTGTATTCTCATATGTTCACCTATGGGAAGAAATGACAAATAAAGTAGGATTTTGGGTAGATATGGATGACCCATATGTAACATACCATAACGAATATATAGAATCTGTATGGTGGGCATTAAAAGAAATGTGGAAAAAGGGATTACTATATGAAGGTCATAAAGTAATGCCATATTGCCCAAGATGTGGAACAGCACTTTCATCACACGAAGTTGCACAAGGATATAAAGATGTAAAAGATTTAACATGTATAGCTAAATTTAAAGTAAAAGGTGAAGATAATAAATATATTTTAGCTTGGACAACAACACCTTGGACTTTACCATCAAACTTAGCATTATGTGTTAATAAAGCTTACACATATGCAGATGTAAAAGTAAATGTTGGAACAGAGGAAGAACCAAAATATGAAGTATATGTTCTTGCTAAAGATTTGGTAGAAACAGTATTAAAAGACAAAGAATATGAAGTCTTAAAAGAATATAAAGGAACAGAATTATTAGGAACAAAATATGAACAATTAATGCCATTTGCAAAAGTTGATGGAAAAGCATTCGAAGTAATCCATGGGGACTATGTAACATTAACAGATGGTACAGGAATAGTACACATTGCACCAGCATATGGTGAAGATGATAGTTTAGTTGCAAAACAAAATGGAATAACTTTTGTAAATTTAGTAGATAAAGAAGGAAAATTTGTTCCAGAAGTAGAACCTTGGGCAGGAAAATTCGTAAGAGATTGCAACGAAGGTATTTGTAAATGGTTAGAAGAAGAAAATAAATTGTTTAGCAAAGAAAAACATCTACACTCTTATCCACATTGTTGGAGATGTGACACACCACTTTTATATTATCCAAAAGAAAGTTGGTTTGTTGCAATGAGCAAACTAAGAGACAATTTATTAAAAAATAATGACACAATAAATTGGATGCCAGAAACAATTAAAACAGGAAGATTCGGAAAATTCTTAGAGAATGTTATAGATTGGGGAATCTCAAGAGATAGATATTGGGGAACTCCACTTCCAATTTGGACTTGTGAATGTGGTCATCAAGAATGTATTGGAAGTATAGCAGAATTAAAAGAAAAAGGAATAAATGTTCCAGATGATATAGAACTTCATAAACCATATATTGATGATGTACATCTAAAATGTCCACATTGTGGAAAAGAAATGACAAGAGCAAAAGAAGTTATAGATTGCTGGTTCGATTCTGGTTCAATGCCTTTTGCACAATGGCATTATCCATTCGAAAATAAAGAAATATTCGAAGCAAACTTCCCAGCTCAATTTATTTCAGAAGCAATAGACCAAACAAGAGGATGGTTCTATACACTACTTGCAGTTTCTACATGTTTGTTTGATAAATCATCATATGAAAATTGTATAGTATTAGGACATGTTCTAGATGACAAAGGACAAAAAATGTCTAAATCTAAAAAGAATGGTGTGGACCCATTCGAATTACTAGATACTGTTGGAGCAGATGCTACTAGATGGCATTTCTATACATGTAGCGCACCATGGATTCCAACAAGATTATCTGTAAAAAGTGTACAAGAAACACAAAGAAAATTCTTAAGTACATTATGGAATGTATATTCATTCTATGTATTATATGCAGAGATTGACCAATTTAATCCATTAAACTACAAAGACTTTAAAGTAACAAATGTAATGGATAAATGGATACTTTCTAAAATGTATACATTAATAAAAGAAGTAGATGCAAAATTAGATAAATATGACATAACAGGAGCAGCATTGTTAATAGAAGACTTCACAGATGAACTTTCTAACTGGTATGTTCGTAGAAACAGAGAAAGATTCTGGGCAAGTGGAATGGAAGATGACAAAGTAGGAGCATATGTAACTTTGTATAATGTTTTAGTTAACTTAGTAAAAATTTCTGCACCATTTGTACCATTCATAACAGATGAAATTTACCAAAACTTAGTTGTTAATTTAGATAAAGAAGCACTAGCAAGTGTACATTTATGCTTATGGCCAGAGGTTGATGAATCAGCAATAGATAAAGACCTAGAAAAAGAAATGGACTTAGCATATAAGATTGTTAAATTAGGTAGAAGTGCAAGAAATGCAGCTAATATAAAAAATAGACAACCACTTTCAGAAATGTTAATATCTGTAGGAACACTTCCAGAATATTATGGAGACATAGTAAAAGAAGAATTAAATGTAAAAGAAGTTGTACTAGGTGCAGATATGTCTAAATATGTTGATTTCGAAATAAAACCAAACCTACCTGTTTTAGGAAAAGAATATGGAAAATTAATTCCAAAAATTAGAGAAGCAATCTCTAAACTAAATCAAATGGATTTAGCAAATAAAGTAAAAAACGGTGGAGTAGAATATATAGAAGTAGAAGATACTCAAATACCTTTAGACGAATCTAACTTATTAGTAACAATGCAAGGAAAAGAAGGATATGCCTTTGCAGGTGAAGGTAAACTTGGAGTTGTATTAGAAACAACAATAACACCAGAACTTAAAGAAGAAGGATATTTAAGAGAAATTTTATCTAAAGTACAAAACATGAGAAAAGATAGAGACTTCGAAGTATTAGATAGAATAAACTTATACTTTGCAAATTGTGATACATTAAAAGCAGTTATAGAAAAATATAAAGACCAAATAATGAAAGACACATTAGCAGACAACATCTTCTATAACGAAAAAAGAGAAAACTATGTAGAAACAAAAATAAACGACGAAACAATAGACATAGATGTTGAAGTAGTTAAATAAAAATATATAAAGAAGTAGAAATTTAAGAACATACTTAAAATTTCTACTTCTTTATTAAGTTTGTTGAAATTAAAAATTTTAATAGTAAAAAATTAGCGATTAAGTAAATAAACTCCTAAATTTAAATATGTTGCAAATAATGTCCATAATAAGTATGGAAGCTGTAACCATGCAGCAGTTTTATGCTTTTCATAAAATCTAGCTATCATAATAATAATTAAAATTACAAGAATTATAATCCAGATAAACGCAAATAATCTCCATTTTAATAAGAAGAAAGCTATAGGCCAAAGAGCATTAAAAAATAATTGTAAATAGTAGATAGAGTTTATTTTTGAATCTACCAATGAATTACTTGCCAATATTCCATATGAAATTCCCATCAGGATATATAAAATTGTCCATACGATTGGAAAAGTCATACTAGGTGGTGATAAAAATGGTTTTTCTAAAAAATTATAATCGATACTACCAGAAATAAGAAACCCAACGATACCACCAACAAGAACCGGAATAAGAATAGCCTTAAAATAAATTTTAAATTTTGACATTTCTCAAAACCTCCATGTTAATATTTTATTAAAATAAGTAGAAATTATACATTATAAAAAATAAGTTACGACCTGAAAGCTAGTAACATAAATGAGTTCAAAGGAGAATGAACTTTAAGCTCCGTCCCTAAAGTTCATAAAAATCACGTAAATTTATTGTAAAAAAAATGCTATTTTTATATAATATTTTTAGTTTGTAATAGGGGGAATAAAAAATGGCAAATTCAAAATTAATAGTAGTAGAAGGACCACAAGGCGCAGGAAAAACAACAATAACAGATTATTTAAGATATGCAATTCCATATACAAATTTATATAGATTATCAGGAACTGCAGATAGTTCGCCAGCAGGAAAGAAAAAAGCAAAAACTATGTATATAGATTTATTAAACTACTTAAAAAATCTAGAAAATCAAAGTATTAATTTAGTGTTTGATAGAACATTTTTTACAGAAGAAAATTACTGTAGGCTAGGATATAAAGAATATTCTTTTACAGATATATATAATAAATTACTAGACAAATTTGCAAATTTGGATTTTGAAATATTTTATATAACATTATATTTAGAAGATGAAAACTTATATGTAAAAAGATTACAAAGAGAAAATAAAGCAGTTGTTAAATATGCGAAATTTGACATAGAAAAAAGTATAATGCAACAAAGAACATATTTAGAGATGTCTGATGAAATAGCAAAGAAATATCCTAATATACATTGTTTAAAAATAGAAAATAGTAAAGATTTAGAATTAACAAAACAAGAATTAAAAGAAAAAATAGTTTTTTAAACCTTGAGTATACATAAAAAATATAGTATAATAAGTTTGGAATTTTGTTGAATTTTCTATTATACAGAAAACTCAATTTACAATATATAGATAGGAGATTTTTTAAGTGAACGTTTCAGATTTTTATTATGACTTACCAGAAGAGTTAATAGCACAAACACCTATAGAAAAAAGAGATGAGTCAAGATTAATGGTCTTGAACAGAGAGAAACAAACGATAGAACATAAAACTTTTAAAGATATAATAGATTACTTAGAACCAGGAGATTGTTTAGTAAGAAATAATACAAAAGTTATACCAGCAAGATTGTATGGTAAAAAGGTAACAGGAGCAAAAATAGAATTTCTTTTATTAAATAGGATAGAAGGAGATATATGGGAATGTATTGTAAGACCTGGTCATAAATTAAAACCTGGTACAGAAGTAGAATTTGGAGATGGAATATTAAAAGCAAAAGTACTAGATGTAATGGAAGGTGGAACAAGAAAAGTAGAATTTAAATATGAAGGAATATTTAACGAAATTCTAGATAAAATTGGGTTGATGCCACTTCCACCATATATTCATGAATCTCTAAAAGATAATGATAGATATCAAACTGTTTATGCAAAATATGAAGGTTCAGCAGCAGCACCAACAGCAGGCTTACATTTTACTCCAGAACTTTTCGAAAAAATAAAAGCAAAAGGAATTGATGTCGCAAATGTAACATTACATGTAGGAATCGGAACTTTTAGACCAGTAAAAGTAGAGAATGTAGAAGAACACCACATGCATTCAGAACATTTTTATATAAAACAAGAAGATGCTGATAAAATAAATAATGCTAAGAAAAATGGAAAAAGAGTTATAGCCGTAGGAACTACTTCTTGTAGAGTATTAGAAACAATAGCAGACGAAAATGGAATGGTAAAACCTACAGAAGGAGATACACAGATATTCATTTATCCTGGTTATAAATATAAATGCTTAGATGGCTTAGTAACGAATTTCCATCTACCAGAATCAACATTAATAATGTTAGTATCTGCATTAGCTGGTAGAGATTATATTATGAAAGCATACAATGAAGCAGTAAAAGAAAGATATAGATTTTTCAGTTTTGGAGATGCAATGCTTATTTTGTAAGATAGGAGAAAATTATGGTTATACATACAAAAAAGCAAGTAAAAACAAAAACTATTCATAAAAGAATGAATTTGCCACAAAGTTTGCGAGATAAAATAGATGAATTTTGGAAGAAACAAGTAAAAGTAAATCCAAACTTATTTAATGGGGAAGTTTGGAATGTAACAAAAATGGAAGAAAATAAGGATAATATACTTCTAACAATAGAAAAAACAGACTATGCACATTACTTATATGATGAAAGGCATGGTATAGAAGAAAAATATGCTTGCCACAATCTTGCAGGAGGAACATATATTGTTACTAAAGATGGATATGCTGTTATAGGAGAACTAGATGATACAACTTCCTATCCTAGAATGATGCAAGTTTCTGGTGGTGGAATAGACGAAAAATATGATATAGTAAACGGTGAATTTGATTTAATAAAAACAGCAAAAAGGGAATTAAAAGAAGAATTAAATTTAGACTTAGATGATAAAGAACAAATAGAAAGTTACAATTTCGAATATATAGAAAAGCCCGAAGGAAAAAGGCATTCATACTGTGTAATATTAAAAGCATATTCAATATATTCAAAAAATCAATTAGAAGAACATTTTAATAAGTATTATCAATTTTTAGAAGAAACGGATGGAGAAAAGGAATTTAAAAAATTACATTTTTTAAAACTGGGTAGAGCAGTAGAAGAATTGGACAAGCTAGATAATCCAAAAAGATTATATGTTAGACAACTTCTAGGAATCGAAGATAAAGGGGTGTTAAATAATGAATAAAAAAGAATTTGAAGAATATCTAGACAGCCTAGACTTAGATAAGAAAGAATATTGTATAATAAGCGGTGGAAGCTTATTAATGCATAATTTAAAAGAAGAAACAGACGATGTAGATTTATATGTAACACAAAATTCATTTGATAAATTAAGTAAGAAGTTTAATGTTCATATAAGTGGTAAGCCATTTCCAAATCATTATACTGTAAACGAAAAAACTGAGGCAGTTTTAGTTAAAAATTTAAAAGACGAAAAAATATATAACATAGATGGATATCCTTGTCGTTCTATAATAGATGATTATAATTGGTATAGGCAAAATGGTAGACCAAAGGATTTAGCGAGTGCAGATAAAATAGACACCATGTTTGAAAATATAGCCAAAGAGTTTAATTGTAAAAAAGAAGAGGTCACTGAAAGCGAAATTTGTAAATATGTAAATAAGAAGGAGGAACTATGAAACCAGCAGTAACATATGAGTTAATACATAAATGTAAACAAACTGGAGCAAGAAGAGGTGTAATACACACTCCTCATGGTGACATACAAACGCCAGTATTTATGCCAGTAGGAACACAAGCAACAGTAAAGAGTATGACACCTGATGAATTAAAAAATGAGATAGATGCAAAAATAATTTTATCAAATACATATCATTTATATTTAAGACCTGGGGAAGAAGTAATACAAGAAGCAGGTGGACTTCACAAGTTTATGAACTGGGATAGAGCAATACTAACAGATAGTGGAGGATTCCAAGTATTCAGTTTAAGTGGACTTAGAAAAATAACAGAGGAAGGTGTAGAATTTAGGTCTCATTTAGATGGAAGAAAAATTAAATTTACACCAGAAAGTGTTATGCATACAGAAAATATTTTAGGATCAGATATCATGATGGCTTTTGATGAATGCTGTCCATATCCATCAACATATGATTATACAAAAAAATCTATGGAAAGAACTACAAGATGGGCAGAGAGATGTAAAGCAGCACATGCAAGACCAGAGGACCAAGCTTTGTTTGGAATTATACAAGGTGGATTTTATAAAGATTTAAGAGAAAAATCTGCAAGAGATTTAGCAAAATTAGATTTACCTGGATATGCAATAGGAGGAATAAGTGTTGGAGAACCTAAAGAAGAATTCTTAGACATATTACGTTTTACAGCACCACTTATGCCAGAAAACAAACCAAGATATTTAATGGGAGTAGGAAGTCCTGATTATTTAATAGAAGCAGCAATGGCTGGAATAGATATGTGTGATTGCGTTTTACCAACAAGAATTGCAAGAAATGGAACTGCAATGACATGGAATGGAAAAGTTGTAATAAGAAATGCAACTTACGAAAAAGATTGGGGTCCAATAGATAGTGAATGTGATTGTTATGCTTGTAAAAATTATACAAGAGCATATATTAGACACTTAATAAAAGCAAAGGAAATTTTAGGAGTTAGATTACTTTCAATTCATAATTTATATTTCTTGACTAAACTTATGGAAAGAGTTAGAATGGAAATAGAGAATGATAATTTAGGAAACTTTAGAAAAGAGTTTTATAAAAAGTACGGATATGATACAAAAGAATAGTTAAATAGGGGGAAAGTTATGGATTTATTTGATAATGAGGAATTGTTCAAAGAAGAAAAAAAGAAAGTAAAGAAAAAAGGAATAATAATTATTTCATGTATAGTCGTAGCAATTCTTTTAATAATTGGAATTGTTGTAGCAATGATGTATTTTCAAAGTTTACAATGGGGAATTACAGTTGATGGAGTAGGAGTTTCAGTAAAAGATACAACAATTATAACAGATGAGCAAACAGGTAAAGTATTTATATCTATTGCAGATGTGGCACCACATGTAACAGGATATACCTATTTACATGGTGAATATGGTAAAAATTCTGAAGACAATAATTCAGGTGTTGTTCAATGTAATGATGAAGCAGTAGAATTTCATGCTAACCAAAATAAAATAAATAAAGTCTTATTAAAAGAAGACACTAATGATAACGAATATGGTTATATGTATTTATCAGAAAAAATAAAATATGCAAATGGACAACTATATGCATATGTAGAAGATTTACAACCATTATTAAATGCGAAAGTAAATTATAACCAAGCAACAAATAAAATAACATTAGCAGGAACAGAATATCTATATGAACAATATCAAACAAAAATTGCAAGTTTAGGATATAATGCTGTAGATTCAAACTTTGTTAATAAAAAAGCTTTAGCTTCAGATATGATTGTGGCTCAAAAAGAAAATGGATTAATAGGAATAATTAGACCAGATAGAACAGAAATTGCAGGTCCACGTTATACAAGTGTACAATGGTTAGAAACAACAGAAGAATTTTTAGTAGAAAATAATGACAAATATGGAATTATAAGCGAATTAGGACAAAGTAAAATCTCTATGAATTATGATTCTATAAAGTTATTAGATAAAGATACAGGACTTTACATAGTAGAAAGCAATGATAAATATGGTGTAATCAACAAGAGTGAAAGACAAATATTATATGCTGAATTTGATCAAATTGGTGTAGATAAAAATCAATATCCAAGTGTACAAGATGGAAATCAATATTTATTCTATGATTCTATTATACCTGTAGAAAGAGATGAAAAATGGGGATTATATAACATAAATGGAGAAGTTATATTACCAGTAGAATATGATAGTATCGGTTGTATAGTAACTTCAACACAAACAAAATCTGCAAACAATGCAGTACTACTAGAAGACTACGAAGGAATTATAGTAGGTAAAGAAATAAGTGAAAATGATACAAATAAGAAATATGCAGTATATAACCCATTAGGAGAACAATTAGTTGGTTTCTTATTAGATAATATTTTCTATAGAACAGAAAATGGAAAAGATATTTATTATCTAGAAATGAATGGACAACAAGGAAACTTAGATGAAGTATTTAAGGCAAATGGAATTAAGAAAGTTAATACAGATGTTAATGATTCAAATTTAAATAACAATATGAACATTAATAACGGAACATCTGATACAAATGAATTAGTAAGAAATTAAAGTAATAATTAATAGCCTTCCTAAATAGAATTTATTAGGGAGGCTTAAATTATGGAAGAAGGAATATTAAAAAAGAATGGAATTGCTATATTAAAAGGTGAAATAATAGCTTTTATAATAAATATCTTTGGATTAATAATATTATCACTAATAATGACATATTCTACTATTTCGGATAATAATATACCAACATTAGTAATAGCAGTAAATACATTAGCAATTTTAATAGGAAGTTCAATTGCAACTATTAAGCTAGAAAAGAAAGGAATAGTAAATGGGTTAATAATAGGTGTATTATATATGCTTATTTATTTATTAAGTTCTTTAATATTTTCAGGAAATATTAATTTTTCTAGTAAAACTATTCTATTAATCATTTTAGGTGTTATTGCTGGGGGAATAGGAGGAATAATAGGAGTTAATCTTAATAGGAAAAAATAAGATAAGAAACGGTTAAGAAAATATTAGTTTTATCTACGGAAACAATATAAAAAGTTTGCTAATTATAAAATTCAACTATTTAGGAAAAAGTAGTTGAATTTTTTTATGATTTAAGATAGAATTTAACAAGACTATATTCAATGTTTTTAACTAAGGAGGAGAAAAAGTGAACAAAGAGGAAAAACTAAAAAAAGAGCAAAAAGCAAAAGAAATAAACAAATTGAAAGGTTTAAGAATAACATTAATAGTATTTATTATAATTTTGTTATCTTTAATATCTTTTGTGGGCATATATGTAAAAGATAAAAACGAAATGTCAGATGTTATTCCAGACTTCATATTAGGTTCAGATATAGAAGGAAATAGAATAATTCAATTAAATGTTGAACAAGACGAAACAATAACGTTGACAGATTCAACAGGAGCTAAGATTGCATCAGGAACAGAAGAAGAGCTTTCAAACCAAGGTTATACAGAAGATGTTATTACAAAAAATGGTTATACAAAATCATCAGAGGAAACAAATAAGGCAGAAAATTTAACTGCAGAAAATTATGAAAAATCAAAACAAATATTAATAAATAGATTAAAAACATCTGGGGTTACAGATTATAAAGTAAGACAAGATAAAGACAATGGGAATATAGTTGTAGAACTAAAAGAAGATGATTCAACAGATGATATAATATCAACATTATCAGAAGTAGGAAAATTTGAATTAAAAGATTCAGAAACAGAAGAAATATTATTAAATAATGATGATGTAAAAGATGCTAAGGTTTTGTATAATAATACACAATCAGGAGTTAATGTGTATTTAGAAATAGAATTTAATAAACAAGGAAAAGAAAAATTACAAGAAATATCAAGAACATATAATAGTAATGCAGTATCAGAAGATACAACAAATACAGTTTCTAATAATACAGTATCTAATGAAATAACAGAGGAAGACTTAAATGCTGCAGAAACAGCGAATGAAGCTACAAATACAACAACTGATGGAACAACAGACACAGCTGAAGCATCATCTAAGAAAATAGATATGGTAATAGATGGAACTACAATTGCACCAGGACAACAATTTTCTGAGGAAAATACAACAGGAACATTAGACTTATTAATAGGAACAGGAAGTGCATTAAATACAGATGATGAAAACAACAAATTAGATACATATATAACACAAGCTCAAACAATGGCTTCATTAATAAAAAATGGTGTAATGCCAATTACATATTCATTGGAAAGCAATAAATATATAGAATCTCCGATAACAGTAGATTTATTAAAAAATGTAATTATAGTATTAGGAGCTATTGCAGTAGTATTATTTATCTTCTTAATAATTAAATTTAGAGTAAATGGAATACTTGCAACAATATCTAATGTTGGATTTATTGCAGTTATATTATTAATTTTAAGACTTACAAATGTAGAAGTAGGAATTGGTGGAATTATAGGATTAGCATTAATACAATTATTAAATTATATATTACTTTATGTGTTATTAAAAGCTGTAAAAGGTAAGAAAGATAATGATAAAGTAATGAAAAGTGTACTAGTAAAATTCTGTATGATGTCTGTACCAGCATATATTATTGCTATCGTATTTGCATTTAACTCATTTATTCCAATATATAGTTTTGGAATGGTTGTTTTCTGGGGAATTACAGCATCAATTATATATAATTTACTTGTAACCAAAAATTTAATTATAAAAGCAGAAGAAAAATAATATGAGAGGGTGAAAAGATGGAACGAAAAAAAACTAAGATGAAAAATAAAATACTATATATTATTATGGCAATTATAATAATTGCGGGTATAGTTGTTGGATGTACAGCAAAGTTTAAATTTAGTTTAGCATATGATGATTCTAATAGAATCGAAGTTTATATTGGTAAAGATTATACAAAAGCTGATGTAGAATCTATTGCTAAAGAAGTATTTGGAACAGATGATGTATTAGTACAAAAAATAGAATTCTTTAATGATTCTGTAGCAATTACAGTAAGAGAAAGTAATGACGAACAATTAAATAACTTAGTAACAAAAATAAATGAAAAATATGAAACATCTTTAACAAAAGATGATTTAACTGTAGTAGAAATACCTCATTACAGAGGAAGAGACCTAATGGCAAATTATGTTTGGCCTATAGCAATTTCAGCAGCTCTAATTATTGTTTATGAAGCAATAAGATTTAGAAAATTAGGAGTAGTAAAAGTTGTGGCAAAATTAATAATTTGGCCAATAGTAATAGAAGCACTATATTTAAGTGTTTTAGCAATAACTAGAATACCTATTAGTTATTACACATTACCATTAGGAATTATATTAGCAGTATTAACATTAACAATTATTACATATAAAAACGAAAAAAAATTAGTGGAATATAATAGAAAGAAAAATAAGAACAGCGAAGAAGATAATGATTAAAATATATAAACGGGATTTGGGGACGTTCCTTAAATCCCGTTTTTAATTAGATATAAGCTATAAAAAAAATACAGGATAAAATGCTTTATCCTGTATTTTACTTTACGAAAATCTTCAGATAGTCTGAATGGCAGTAAAGCTTTAGCCGGAAAAAATCACTGGTGGTTATGTGATTATTTTTGTAATTTGTAATAAGATTTCTTTCCTTTTTTTAGAATTGCAAATCCATCTTTAAAATCTGTATCTGAAAGTATATAATTTGTATCAGATATTTTTGTATCATTTAAAGATATACCGCCCTGTGTAATTAATTGACGTGCTTGACCTTTTGATGGTGCAAATCCAACTTGAATTATTGCATCTAATATAGAAATATTACTTGCAACTGTAGCAGTTGGCATATTGTCTAAACTACCTTGTCCACCAAATAAAGCATTAGAAGCTTCTTCTGCTTTTTTTGCTTCTTCTTCGCCATGAATTAATTTTGTTATTTCGTATGCAGCTACTTTTTTAGCTTCATTTATTTTTTCATCTTTCAAATTAGAAAGTTCTTCGACTTTTTCCATAGGTAAGAAAGTAAGTAAACTTAAAACAGTTTTTACATCGGCATCATCAATATTTCTCCAATATTGATAGAAATCATATGGTGATGTTTTTGTAGCATCTAACCATAATGCACCTTTTTCTGTTTTTCCCATTTTTTTACCTTCTTTTGTTGTAAGAAGTTTAAATGTAAGACCATATGAATCAGAATGACCAATTCTTCTTATTAAGTCAACACCACCTAAAATGTTTGACCATTGGTCATTTCCACCCATTTGTAATTTACAACCATATTTATCATGTAAATATAAAAAGTCATATGATTGCATTAACATATAGCTAAGTTCGAAGAATGTTAAACCCCTTTCCATTCTTTGCTTATAACATTCTGCAGCAAGCATTTTGTTAATAGAAAATAATGAACCGATTTCTCTTGCAAAGTTAATAAATTTTAAATCTAGTAACCAATCTGCGTTGTTTACTATTATTGCAGCATTTTCACCTTCGAAAGATAAAAATTTAGCAATTTGCTTTTTAAAACATTCAACATTATGATCTATTTCTTCTCTAGACATCATTCTTCTCATATCTGTTTTGCCAGAAGGGTCACCTATTGTAGCAGTACCACCACCAATTAAAATAATAGGTCTATGTCCTGCTTTTTGCATATGTGATGCAACCATCAAAGAAATAAAATGTCCTACATGTAAACTATCTGCAGTTGGATCAAATCCTATATAAAATGATATTGATTCATTATCTAATAAATTTTTAATTTCTTCTGGATGTGTTAATTGTTCTGTATAACCTCTTTGGGTTAATTCCTCAAAAATATTAGACATAAAACGTCCTCCTTATAAATTGATATCTATATTATTTTTTTCTTTTTTTACAGCTTTAATAAAGTCTTTATTATTCATAAATCTATTTATATTTGATTCATCAATTCCAGTACCTTTACTTATATCTGCAACTGAAGCATCTTCTACTTGATTAGTTAAAAAATTTTTTAATTTTGACATTTCAAAATTATCTTTTGGTGCACAATTTGGGCAAATATCATCTATTGATGAAAAAAAGCATCCACAACGTAAACATTTCTTAAAATTCATAATTAAGTTCATTCCTTTCTAGTTTTGATTATAAATTAAATAAATTTTCTAGCTGTATTCTATCATAAAATACTACAAAAAAAAACTAAATATTACAAAAAACATATATAAATTTATTAAAAAAAGTGTTGACAATTATTTATTGTTATGCCATAATGATAATGGTTATCACTTAAGGAGATGTTATGGAAAGATATAGTAAGCAAAGAGAGTTAATCTTAAACGTTTTAAAAGAAAGAAAAGACCATCCAACTGCAGAAATGCTATATAACGATATAATAAAAATTATGCCAACTATAGGTATTGCAACAGTATATAGGAATTTAGCAGCATTATATGAAAGTGGTCAGATATTAAAAATAGAAACTAAACAAGGGGAATCAGATAGGTTTGATGGAAATCTTACGCCTCATTTGCATTTTCAATGTTTAGAATGTAACGAAATACAAGATATCTTTTTAAACGAATGTGATAATGAAAAACTTAACGAGAAACTTAAAGAATTTGCGAATATTATCAATGCAGAAGTAACAAGTTCCAAAATTCTTTTAAAAGGAAAATGTGAAAAATGCAAAAATAAGGAAAGATAAAATCTATATATGCAGATCTCACAGGTTTAGGTAACCTAACTTTGTTGTTTTAGAAAAATCAAACGATTTTTCTTACATAATAAAAAATTTATATTATAGGAGGAATAAAAATGAAAGCTTATGTATGTAAAGTATGTGGATATGTACACATTGGAGATGAAGCTCCAGAAAAATGCCCACAATGTGGAGCTAGTAAAGACAAATTTGAATTAAAAGATATGAGTGGAGCTAAAGATTATGCAGATGAACACAAAATCGGTGTAGCTCAAGGTTTAGATGAAGAAGTTGTTAAAGGATTAAAAGACAACTTCATGGGAGAATGTACAGAAGTTGGTATGTACATAGCTATGAGTCGTCAAGCTGACAGAGATGGATACCCAGAAATAGCAGAAGCTTTTAAAAGATATGCATTAGAAGAAGCTGACCATGCTGCTAAATTTGCAGAATTACTAGGAGAAGTTGTTTATGCAGATACTAAGAAAAACCTAGAATTAAGAGCAGCTGCAGAACAAGGAGCTTGCATGGGTAAAAAAGAATTAGCTACAAGAGCTAAAGAACTAGGATATGATGCTATACATGATACAGTTCATGAAATGGCTAAAGATGAAGCTCGTCATGGAAGAGGATTTGACGGATTATTAAAAAGATATTTTTCTAAATAATATTTTTTAATAATTTGTATGATTAAGCGAATATGGGGTGTTTATATTATACATCTTGTGTTCGCTTTTCTATTTTATAAGAAAAATCGAAGATTTTTAAATATATAACAAGATTCAGTTGCCTATATTTGTGTTATTGTAAAGGAATTTTCAAATATAGCTAAGCTACTTTTCTTGTTTACAAATAAAAAACAGTTATGGTATAATTAAATGGACTTAAAATTTAAGAAGGTGTGTTTATGGCTGTATTATTATTTATAATATATATGCTAGTACTGATAATCTTTGGTTTAGTTGTATTTGCTGTTATGCAAATAAAGATGGCAGGTTTAACAGTAAAAGACTTCTGGTCATTTATAGAGGCAAACCAAGAATTAGATAAATTAGATAAAATCGCAAAGAAATATGAAAAGATGAGTACTCCTCAACAAATAATGTTCTTAAAAGAAGCTGAAAAGATATTTAATGCTTTCGATAAAGTACCTGCTTCTATTTGGGAAGAAGAAACTAATAAGTATCAAAATGTTCTAGAAGCATATAAAGATATAAAAGTTATGAGATGGATAGAAAATGACAAGAGTAATGTAAAAGAGGAAGTTACAGATACGAAATAAAAAATTAAAAAAAATGAAAAATTGTATTGACAAATTATATATAAAGGTATTATAATAAGCATTGTCAGTTGCAAGACATTCATGCAGATGTGGCGGAACTGGCAGACGCACAGGACTTAAAATCCTGCGAGGGTTAAACCTCGTGCCGGTTCGATTCCGGCCATCTGCACCAAAAAAGAGTAGTTTAAAAACTACTCTTTTTTATTTTGCATTATTTGTATATTAAGTTATATTATTGAGTATTTTCAAGACTTTCATAGTCTATCATTTACTAGAGGTTTTATATTAAGTTTTATTGTTTTATATTATTTTAATAAAAAACTGCATTAAAATTGCATTAAAAATTTTATTAATTGCATTAAAAAATTACATTAAAGATAATGTGCTATTTCTATTTTTTATTGATTTTTCAATTTCATTTTCCACAAAATCATCCAAGATATGTGCATAAGTTTTTCTTAAAACTTCAACTGTAGTTCCAACAAGTTTGGATATTACTTCTATTCTAATTCCGTTTTCTATCATTCTAGTAACTCCTGTGTGTTTCATCATATGAGTATTGCAACCTTCAATTAAATTTAATTTTATTCCAGCAGAACGACAAATTCTTTTAAATATGTTATTAAAAGCAGTATGTGTTATAATTTGTCCTTCTTTAGTACAAAAAAGAAGATTTAAAGAATTATTTGGATTACTAGAACTAATTTTACATTGTTCATCTAAAATGGCTGTAAACTGATTCTCATCAAAAAGAACAGAAAATGGTATATATCTTATATCTTTTTTTCTAGCTTGTTTCGTCTTTCTTCCAGTTTTTGTTTGATTGCCTATGACAAACTTATTTTCAGAACTTTTAGTTATAGTTTTATGAACTAAAACTTTCTTGTTTTCTCTATCAATATCTTTATCTTTATCTAAAGCACATATTTCTCCTATACGCATACCAGTTGCAAGATTAAACTTTATTAAATTCTTAACAGTTGTTGAATCTATTTTTGATTTTGGACTTACTAATATATGCTCATTCTTATTAATATATTCTAATAATTGTTTTTCTTCATCTACAGTAAATGCTGTGATATCTTTTGGTGTTACATTGCTAACAAAGCTATTTCTTTTTATATCTTCAATAGTATCTAACTTGCAATAATTAAATGCACCAGAAATTTGATCATAAATTTTTTGAAGTTGAGATTGCGATTTATTTAAAGATACAAAATAAGCAATGATTTCTTTGATATTATCTTCTGTTAAGTCTATCATTTTTTTATAAGAAGAGGGATGCTTTTCAATACTTTTTATTGTTTCATTATTTCTAATGTAAGTGCTATCTGAAATTAGCTTTAAATTATGTTTTTCTGCATTATTCTTTTTCATTGTATCTACAAGAGAACAGTTTCCTTCTTTTATATTTTTTTGCTTTTCCAACTTTTCTTCTTCTAAAGCTTTTTTATTAGATGCTTCTTTTTTAGTTTTTCCAGCACCTACAGTTTTTCTACCTTCTTTTGTAGAAATTTGTGCAAAAGATTTCTTATATATATAAAATCTGTCACAGTCTTTAGAAGTACAATTTATACATTTATCACATTTAACGTAACCAATTCTATTATTACAATAGGTTCTATCTTTACATTCACTACAAATCTTACACATTTTTGTATTATCAAATTTTCTTTTTATTTTTTGAATAGTTTCATAAATAGTTCCTTCTCCGTTTGCTCTAGACATAAAAAATACCTCCATTTCAATAAATTTGTTTAATAAACTATTGAAAATGAAAGTATTTTTATTATATAATAATACAAATCACTTTCAATAGTGGTTGTTTTTGAGAAATGTGTCGAGCTGCGAACTTTAGAACACATTTCTCTCTTTTATAAATGAATATTTTTAATTTAATTGAATAAAATATATAGTGTAATTGTTGACATTTTTTTTACGAAATGCTACAATTATTATACCAGAAGGGAAATACCCTTTGTTCGGTGTACAGATAAGATTAGATTGAAAAATTAAGTGTATTGTAAATATACCTACTTATCTGGAAAGAGTCAGTCAGCTGGCTCTTTTTTTATGGCATATAAATAATTGTATTTACAAAGTTAGTCCTTTTTGAATATATGCAAAAGTCTTTAGTTTTTAAGAAGTCTAATCTGTTATGTCTAATTTCTCCTACAATTAAATCTGCTGCTTGAACGCATAGAGAATTGTAAGAATCTTGATGATGCACTTCTACTTCAACATCTGAAAGAATAGGAGTAAAAAATGTATCATAATTATAGTTAACAATGCCATATTTTAACTCTTCTATGATTCCACTTTTTAAATCATAATATCCATTACTTTTAGTAGATTGCTCATCTAGATTTAATATAATTCTAACGGGTATTTCTGGATTTATTTGATTTTCTGATATTAGTTGTTTAATGATTTCCTTTACCAATCTTCTAATTACATAATCTTTAAATCTTCCTTTAGAGGCCTTGTCTTTAGTTATACTATTGTATAATTTATTATTATCAACAATAGCAACAGAACAATGATAATTTTTTATTAAATTTAAGAAACGTCTTTTATCAGAGTTTTCTATTAGAGAAGATTTAAGTTCAGGACAGTTGTATTTGCAATTTTGTTTTGAATGAGTTAAACAAAAATCTGAATTAATGGAATTATCTTGTTTTAGCTCAACGCAATATTTAGCTTTTATAAGATTAACTAAAGCAGAATATTGTCTTAAGAAATTGTCTTTTTCATCTTTTGATAAGAATATAATTCCACCGTAAACAAATATAGGATCATCAATTTTTCCTTTTATTAATACACCAGAATCGTCCATGTTCATGTATATAATTTGTTTATTTGCTGCTTCGTCTTGCTTCATGTTATTTTCTCCTTTTAAGTTTTATTTATTTTTAAAATTTCTAATAGATTTCTCCACAACACCAATAATTTTTACTGGTAAATCTTTTATATCTTTTTTAGAAAATAATCGTGGTGGATAATATGGATTTACAGCTTTTAATTCTATTCCAGTATTATCTTTATATACTTTTTTTATTGTAGCTTCTTCCCCATTAATTAAAACAACACAATTATCTCCATTTTCAAAATCATCTTGCTTATGAACTATAACAGTATCCCCATCATCAAAAAGTGGTGTCATACTATCTCCTACAACATTTAGAGCATAATAGTTTTCCTTATCAGTTCCATCTACTTTAAAAGAAATATAATCTATAATGTTTTCTTGTGCTAAATAATCATATCCTGCTTTTACTGTACCTAGAAGAGGAATGTTTGTAACATCTATATCCAAAATAGGTATAGCACCTATTTTATTTAATATATCTTCTGAGTTTCTCTCCATGGGAACATCATATCCCATAAGCCAAGCTTCACTAACATTTAAAATTTTAGCTAATAGGTATAGATTATCCTGTTTTGCTTTATATTTACCTTTTAAATAATTACTAATTAAAGATTTATCAATATTTGTTTTTTCAACTAAATCAACTTGTTTCATATTTTTTAAATTCATTGCTTTTTGTAATCTATTAGCAAACGTATCAACAACCATAATCGCCATTCCTTTCATAATCGTATTATAAAGGAAAGTTTAGAAAAAATCAAGTTTTCTTAATATTTATTTTAAAAAAGTTGAGAAAAATCAAAAAAAGTATTGACTTTTAAAACTGACTTTGATAATATAATCGCAAGTTGAGAAAAGTCAACAAAGAAAAAGGCAGGTGAGTGTACAAAAATGCAATATGATTATAGTAAGCTTTGTGGAAGAATAAAAGAAATATTTGGTACGCAAGAAGCTTTTGCAAAAGAAATACAAATGTCTTCTACTACATTAATCAAAAAATTAAGCAATAAAGTAAAGTTTAGACAAGATGAAATAGGAAGATCAATGAAAGCTTTAAAATTAAATATGAAATTAATACCAATATATTTTTTTAAAGAAAAAGTTGAGAAAAATCAACAAAACAATGCAGCTCGACACAAATAAATAGAGAAGAGGTGAGAAAATGGAGACAGCAAGACCAAGAGGAACAGATAAAGCAAAAGTAATGAAAGTAATAAGAACTGAGTCAATAATAGGAAGAGGAACTAAAGAAGACCCAGTAAGATTGATTTATCAATACTGGGACTTTAAAGGAGTTTTATTGGCAGAAAAAGATACATTAATTATTGACGATGTGTTGGAACAATAGGTTCCATCATTAATAATTTAGTTTCTATTTGTTGAATAAAAATCTCAAGATATTTTTTTACAACAATGAAATCTATATCGTCATAATTTCTTTGATAATGAGTATAATCATTACCTAAAACTCTAATTACATCAGCAGCGGCAGTATTAATGTTAACTTCAGTAAGATAGGTTCCAATTGCATCATATAGTTTCATTTTACTAACTTTATCTTGAGAAGCGTTTAGCTTTTTTATAGCAAAGTCTTTTATTAGTACTTCTATTGCATTGCGATATCCAGAACCAGCAAGTTCAATATGATTATTTTGTTCTGCTGTATATGATTGTTCATACAGATGTACAAATCTAGGGGATAATTCTTTAATTTTATCTGGTAAAACGGTAGGTTTTAAATGAGGATATATATCCATTAACTCTGCTGAAAAAGATGCATATAAATAGGTACCATAAAAAGGCGTATTACAACAATCACCTTTATACACTATGACTACTAATGATTTATCTGAAGAAAATGATAATTTTTTATTATCCAATATTTTAGGTTGAACAAATGCATTACAGTTAGGACATTTTATAGGAATATCAAAAGTAACGTGGTTACTTGATGTAACATTTGATAATAGATATTTAAACTTTTTAGTTTGAAACATATTATAATCACCTCCAATTAAGGTAATTATACTACAAAACTAGATAGAAAGGAAGAATTGAATTGAATGTAAGAAGAGAGATAACACTAAATTGGAATGATGCTCCTGACACAATTACACCAGAGATATATGCAAAAATAAGAGGTCATTCTAATGAATGGGCAAGAAGCAGATTTAAAGAAAAAAATTTTCCTCGATTAGAAAGTGGAAAATTAGTAGCAGATAAAACAGCAGTAAGACTTTACGATATGGGGATAGACGTAAAAAACAATCCAAAACAAAGTGTAGAACTTCTAATTTTATTAGAGTTACAAAAGATGAATGAAAGGAGTGAGAGACAATGAGTAAACAAATGAAAAAATATTGCATAATTGGAAAAGTAGTATGTAGTTTGTGTAGTGATGTAATACCTACTTTAGTACTTATAGCAACAGGAGCATTAGTAATAATGAAAATATTTATATGATAAGAGAGGAGTGAGAATATGGATAGATTGGATAAAATATTCATTTGGCATATTGTTACATTAGCGAAGATGAAACTAGCAAAGAGGGAGGCAAAAGAAAAATGGAATTAATAATATTTTTATTATTAGCAATTATAGGAATATTAATAATTTGTATGATAGTACAGCAAAATGTATGTGATTACAAATTGGAACAAATAGCAGATGAAAGTTATGATGCAGAAATAAGAGCATCTAGATATTCTAACAAGTTAACATTAATTACAAGTGAAGTAGACAGTATAGATTTAAGTAAAGCAACTTATTCAGAATTACATAATAGCTATAAAAGAATAAAAAAAGTGATTGCTAATGCTGACACATCAACAACCACTATAAATAATTAATTTAAATAAATCAATTTAGATTATTTTAGCATAAATGCTAATGAAATGCAAGAAAAGAGGGACAAATGAATTTATCAAAAGAATTTCATCCTGTGCCTAAACCACCGAAAATAGAAAAAAAAGAACACAATAAAATAAAGAAGAAAAGCAGCAAACTAGCAAAACTAGAACGTAATAGATACAGCATAATTACATATAATTTAGATATTTGCTATGTATGTAAACAGCATAAAAAAGAAAATTTTGATGAAGTTTTTGGAGGCAGAAACAGGCAGACAAGCATGAAATATGGACTAGTTATACCAATATGTTTTAGATGTCACAGAGAGTTAACTGATAATCCTTTAAAAAAGAAAGCAATTCAAGAAGAGGCAAAACAAAAATTTATAAAAAAATATAGTGAAGAGAAATTTATTAGAGAATTTGGGAGGTAAAAAATGTATATGGAAACAAAAACTAAAATTATTATAGGAAGTATTGTAGGAGTAATTGTAATAGCAATGATCATACTTGTTGCTAGTATAACAACTGTACCAACTGGATATGTAGGAGTAAAAACGAGATTCGGACAAGTACAAGATGATGTGATTCAAGAAGGATTCAATTTAAAGGCACCATTTATAGAAAGCATTGTAAAGATAGACTGTAGAACACAAAAATATGAGATAGCAACAGAAGCGAGTTCAAAAGATTTACAAAAAATAAGCAATTTAAAAGTAGTAGTTAATTATAACGTAGATAAAAACAATGCAAATAATTTATATAAAGAAGTAGGAAAAGATTATCAAACAGTATTAATAGAACCAGCAATATTAGAAAGTATTAAACAAGGAATAAGTCAATATACAGCAGAAGAAACAATAACAAAAAGAAGTGAAGTAGCAGATGTAATTATCAATTTATTAAAAAATAAATTAGAAAATAAAGGTGTAACAGTAACAGCTTTAAATATAACAGATTTAAGTTTTTCAGAAGAATTTGACACAGCAGTAGAACAAAAACAAATAGTAGAGCAAGAAACACAAAAAGCACAATATGAATTAGAAAAAGCAAAAGTAGAAAACGAGAAAAAAATAGAAAACGCTAAGGCAGATGCTGAAGTAATGAGACAACAAAATGAGCAAATTACAGATAATTACTTAAGGTTAAAAGAAATTGAAAACGAACAAAAGGCAATAGAAAAATGGAATGGACAATTACCAACAACTACTTCAGATGCAATTCCTTTTATAAATGTTAATTAGTGTGGACAACGGGGTATGACAACATATGTTATACCTTATTTTTACATAGGAGGAAAAAACAAATGGCACAAAAAAGAATGTTTAATAACTCCGTAGTTGGGAGTGATGAGTTTTTAGAAATGCCAGATAGTTCTCAAAATTTATATTTTCATTTATCTATGCAAGCAGATGATGATGGTTTTGTAGACAAATGGAAATCTATAATGAGAATGACTGGAAAAAAAGAAGATGATTTAAAAATATTAATAGCTAAATCTTTTGTAATTCCCTTTGATACAGGAGTTTTAGTTATAAGGCATTGGAGATTAAATAATTATCTTCAGAAAGATAGATATAAAGAAACAATATATAAAGATGAAAAAGCAAGATTGACAATAGATAAAAGCAATGTATACAACTTGGATACAGAGTGTATACACAGTATAGATAAGAATAGATTAGATAAGATTAGTATAGATAAGAATAGTAAAGAAAAAGAACAAGAAGAAAGCGAAAGTTGTGGCGACGGTTTTCAAAAAGTTTCAAAATTTTACGAAGAAAATATTAATCTACTAACACCTTATACATCAAAAGTTTTAGAAGATTTTACAGATGAATTAGGAGAAGATCTAGTTATTTATGCAATGCAAATTAGCATAGAAAACAATAAAAGAACAATCAGTTATATAAAGGCAATTCTCAATAATTGGTCTAGAGCTAACATAAAAACATTAGCAGAAGCTAAAAATGAAAATCAAAACAAAAACGAAAAGAAAGATAATATTAAAACTGAGGACGTAGAAGTAATAGACACATCGAAGTTGAGCGAAGATGAATATTTAAAACTACTTAGAGGTAAAAGCAATGCAGGATGAAGAAATAGAAAAGGCAATGTTATATTATCTAATTTTCGAAAATTATGAATGTGAGCTCATAGATGCAGATTTTACAACTAGATTAAATAAAAAAATATTTAAAGCAATACAAAGTTTAAAACGAGCAAAAGAAGAAATTACAATGTTAACTGTAAAAAATAAGTTGACAGATGAAAAAAATATATTAAGTTATTTAGCAACATTAAGTGAGAATATATACAGCACAACTGCAGAGAGTGTATATAAAAAGTTAATGCAATTAACTAAAAAAAGACAAATGCAAACACTACTAAATGAGTCAGTAACAAAAATAAAAGATGCTGAAAATATAGATATAGAGATAGAAAAAGTAATAAAAGAGTTAAATAAAATTGAAGATAGAGAAATTAAAGAAGAAAGTTTAAAAGCGCAGATTATAGATACGTTAGACATGATAGAGAAAAATATAAAAAACAAAAATGATTATAGCTTGTATACAGGAATGCTAGATTTAGATCAATTAACTTGCGGACTACATAATGAAGAGCTAACAATAATTGGCGCTAGACCAGGAATGGGAAAAACAACATTTGCATTACAAATAGCAGACTATATAGTTAAAAAGAAAATACCAGTAATGTTTATAAGTTTAGAAATGTCGGAAGAGCAAATTATAACAAAATTAATAGCAAAGGACACAAGAATAAATAGTACAAAAATGAGATTAGGAACATTAAATGATCAAGAAGCAGTAAAAGTATACGAAGCAGGAGCAGAATTAGAAGAAAGACCTTTATATATTACTAGTAATTTAAGAACAATACAGCAAATAGAAGTAGAAGCAAGAAAACTGAAAAATAAGAAAAACATAGGATTAATAATAATTGATTATATACAACTAATTAAAAGTTCTCAAAAATTTAATTTAAGAGAGCAAGAAGTAGCAGATATAACAAGAACATTAAAGTTATTAACTCTAGAATTAAAGATACCAATTATAGGGCTATGTCAATTAAATAGAAATGCAACAAGACAAGAACCAATGTTATCTGATTTAAGAGAATCTGGAGCAATAGAACAAGATGCAGACAATGTTATTTTTATATATCAAGAAGAAGAAACTGATGCAGCAGCACCAGTTGTAACAATAAAATTAGCAAAACAAAGAGCAGGTTCTACAGGAAAAGTAAACATGATATTCAGAAAAGTATATAGCGAATTTGTAAATATAATCAGGAGGTAGTTATGAAAATTATAAATACAGAAGAACTACTAAAATTAAATGATATTGAGAAGATACAATTTATAAAGCAAATTATATTAGGACAAGCCAAATTTATAGGAGGGAATGCAAATGAGAAGAAGCAGAGTAAGGGATATAGTTTATAAGATACTAGAAGAAGATACAAGAGCAAGAGAAGATGATAATTATTTAATATATAAAACAGTTAAAGAATTATTTCCAAGACTAACAGAAACATATTTCAAAACAGCATTACAAACATTAACTAACACAGGCATAAGTTTTGAGAGTATAACAAGACATAGAAGAAAGTTTTTAGAATTACATCCAGAATTAAAACCAAAACAAAAAACAAGAATCAGAAAAGAAGAAGAGAAAAACTACGAAAAAGAATATAGCAGACATTTACCAAGATTAGATTAAACGGAGGAAAAAAAGTATGGAAGTAAAAAGAGAAGAATTAATAGAGTACAGCTATTATGATGAACAAGGAAAATTAATAACGATAGTAAATAGAGAAAAGTTAGCTGAATTACTAGAAACTGACGAAGTGAGGTGGAAAGAATAAAAATGGAAAATGATAAAAAATGTCCATTTCTAGATAAATACAATGGAGATGGAATAGAAGACACATATGGACATGATTATTACTCATGTAGAATTTTAATTAATGAAGACTTGAAAAAGTATGACTGTTATTGTTCAGTTGATAGAATATGCGATGTTTTGGATTATGAAGAATGCGAAATATATAAGAAAGAAAAGATGAAAAAAGCTCAAATAGAAGAGCAAAAAGATAATAACAAACAGTATAAGAGATGTTTTTTATTTTGGCGAAATAGGGGAGGCAAAAAAGAATGAGTGAAGCAGATAAGATGTTTGAAAATTTAGGATATAAGAAGAAAGAAGAAAAAAAGTTATATAAGATACAACAATTTTGGGAAAGTACGGTTTTGGAGAAATAATTGACTTTGATTTGAAGAATAAAAAATTTAGATTAACTAATAAAACTTGCCAAGGAAATACACATTTTAGATATGGAACAATGCAAGAATTACAAGCAATAAACAAGAAATGTGAGGAATTAGGATGGATATAGAAGAGGATATAAAGATATTACAAGAATTTACAGAGCTAGACAGAAAACTAAGAAACTACAAAGTAGAGAGCGATTATGATAATTTTTGTGAAAGAAGATGTGTAGCAATAGACCACATATTGGCAGAAAGAGAAGAAGATAAAAAGAGAATAGAAAGATTACAAGTACTAGAAGATGATTTAAAAGATAAAAGAATAGTATATGTAGACACACCAGAATTTGAAGAAAAGTTTATACCAAAACAAAAAGTAAAAGATAAGATAGAAGAAATAAAAGAAGATAAAGAAAGTAAATATTTTGATAAATTTTTAATGACCAGGGATATTGATTATGCAATAGAAATTTTAGAAGAGTTATTGGAGGATAAATAATATTGTAATTTACTAGATTACAGAAAGGATAAAAAATGAATATAGGAAAAGGAAGATGGAACTCAAAATATATTTGTGATAAATGTGGCAATGAAATACCATTTATAGGACAAAAAGGATTTATAGGAATAATGCATTATTGCAGTAAAGGACAAAGAGATGGCAATTACAAACATGACTTTGACTTATGTAAGAGTTGCGAAAAAGAGTTTAGAAAATGGTTAAAAGAAAAACCGATTATAAGTTCAGAAAATATAATTGATAGATTTCCTGTATGGGAAGAAAGCTAGGTGATTAAATGTCTAATGTTTATGATATGCTAGGACATAAGAAGGTATTATTTGATGAAGAAATAAAAGATATTACATATAAAGAAATAATGACAATAATAGTACAAAGAGCTACAGAAGAAGGATGCAAAGAAATTTTTTCAGAAGGAGGAGTTACATTATGTCCTTCAAAAGTTTTTGGACCAGAGCAAATAAACGTTAATAAAGAAGAAAAAGATTGCGAAGAAGGAATTGGTTGCACAAAGTGTTGGACAAAAGCTGTAAAAAAATTAAGAGGTGATTAAATGTTAAGAATAAGAGAATACAACAAAATAACAGGGAAAAAGATAGATTTAAAAGAACTAGAAAAGTTTGGATTTGAAGAAAATGAAAATGGATTATATTATGAAAAGAATTTTTCTGCAGTATGTTATGACGGAGAAGAAGAACATCGAATATTAATTTATAAAAGTAAAAGAAATATAGTTTTAGAAATTATGAATAATGACTACACATATCATTCTTTTGATGAAGAATTAGGAAGAATAGAAGATACAATATACGATTTAACAGAAGTAGGCTATGTAGAAAAAGTGGAGGAGGAGTAAAAATGAAATGTAAAGAGTGTAAGTATTGCGAACAAATAGGAAGGTCAGAAAGTCAAAATTTTAAATTAGGCAGAAAACAATATTTCTGTGAAAATCCTGAAGTATACAACTTAAAAGATGAACACGGAAGACTAATATATAATTTTATAGGATATGGAGATTCAACAATAGAAAGTCCTTTACAATTAAAAACATCAAAAAAATGGTGTCCTTTAAAAAAGGAGGAAAAACAATGAATTACGATATAACATTTTGTACAAAAAGTGATTGCAAGAATCTAAAATGTGGTAGAAATCAAAAGAATATACCTGAAATAGAATATAAAGCTAGAGAAATCTGGATAGGTAATTTTAAAGAATGTAAATATTGGGAGGACAAGTAATGACAGAAGAAGAGATTATAAATGTAATAAAAGACTTATTTAAAGAGTTTGATATAGGAAAATTACATAAATTTGAATATAAAGGGAAAGAAAAAAATGGGAAAAATAAATACAAAATTAGATATACACCTACATTTATGGTAAATTGCTATGTTGATGAAACAATAGTTGAAAAATAAAGGGGAGAAGAAGCAATGACAGCTGATCAAAAAATAGAACAAATGATAGCTTATGGATATAAAGAGATAACTATAAGTAAGAAAAAATACGATAGTTTAAAAGAAGAAACTAAGAATTTGATTAAACTTAACGATATTAAATTAAATTTTGAGGAGAGCAAGAATGAATAAGAGAGATATAAAATTAGGAGATATACTATTTTGGAATACAACAGGAGCTTATAATACTAAAATTTCGTTAGAATGTCAAGTTATCGATATCGGAAAAATTTGGATATGGGTAAATGTATATGGTTGTTTAGCATATAATAATTTACTTTCAGAAGATTTAACTAAAGAACCTTTATATAAAGTAACAAATAAGAAGAAGGTGAGTAGATGACTAAAGAGGAAGAAGAGGCTATAGATAGGTTAAGGAAAATAACAAATAGACAAATATTATATGGAAACAAATATGGAATAGTAATAGAAGAATTTAAAAAATTACAAGAAGATATAGAAACAGTTTTAAATATGCTAAAAGAAAAAGATGAAGAGATAGAGAAATTAAAAAAAGAAAATGAACATTGGAAAAATGGATTTGAAAGAGAATTAGAAGATAATAGAGAAAATGCTTGTGAGTTATTAAAACAAGATTTAATAATAAGAAAAAAAGACAGACAAATAGATTTAATGGCAGAACATATAGTAAGTAGTGCAATAGTAGATGATACAGTATGTGCAATAAAATGTGATTGTGAAACGGATATAGAAGAAGATTGTACACATGAAAAAATGTTGATTTGTACAAAACAATATTTTGAAAGGAAAGTGGAATAAAAATAATGACTAAAAAAGAAAGAGAAAAGCAAGAAAAAATAGAATATTTGCGAGAAATAGTAAATAAAGAAATTAAATATGACAAAAGAAAAGAAGAATTAGTATTAGGATTTATATTTAATATATTAACAAGCAATGTAGTTATGAACAGATACAGTTGTAGTAGATATGGAAATATTATAGATAACGATACAATAGGAATTACAGAATGTATAAACTATATAGGCAGAAAATTAAAGGAGGAATAGCAGTGGACGAAATAAAAGTAGGAGAATATGTTAGAACTAAAACTGACAAGATAACAAAATTAATTAAATTAGATAAAAATTATGTTATAGTCGGTCACGGAATGCAAGAATTACAATTGTATTGTAAATTTGAAAATTCTAATTATATATACGCTAACAATTATGAAAAATTATACGAAAAGATAAATAAATATATAACAAAACACAGTTTTAATCTAAAAGAATTAATAGAAAATAAAGATATATTAAAAGTTAAAACTAAAGAAAACGCAATACTTATGATAGGATTTGATGAAAAAACAATAGATATAAAATATAAAGAGATTATTGAAGAAATAGAAAACGGAGAATATGAACTATTGGAAATACTAACACATGAGCAATACGAAAGAAATTGTTACAGATTGGAGGACAATTAATGTATAAGATAGAAATATGGAGATTTCATATAATACATGAAACTTATACAAGCAATAATATAAAAGATATATTAAAATGGTATAGAAACAATTGGCAAATATCATATGAATGGGGGAATTGCAGTTTTGAAGTGTATAAAAATGGCAAACAATTATCATTTGATGAACTTGAAGAAATAGGATTTTTTAAATCATTCGAAGATTTAGACGAGGAGGAATAATAAATGAGAAAGACATATAAAGGATATGAACTAGTACAAGCTATAGCAGGAGGTAAAATAAAAGAAGATACAAAGTTCCTTGCAAAATGCCAGGTAATGTATTGGGACGGAAACAACATAGTATTTAAATCTAACCCAAACACGACATTATCCTTGCTACAACTAGCTAATACGGAATTTGTATTAGTAGATGAAGAAATAGATATACAAGAGATAGAAGAATATGAATTTCCAAGTTATACAGATAAATTAACACCAATAGAAAATAAGTTATTAGAACTTATAAATGAAAACAGAAAAGCTATTAAGCAACTTGATAGAAAAATAAAAGGAGGAAATACAAATGTTTAATTTAAGAAAAAGAGTAGAGAATTTAGAAAATCAATTAAAGATAGATCCAGTTGTAATTACAGAAGAGGATTTATATAAATTTTATTTAGAAAGAAAAATAGATGAAATAAATGCAAGATTAAAACATAATTTAAGTTATTCTATAGAACACGGTACAGAATCAATAAGAGCAAATGGATACAGATTTTTTGACATAGCATGGACAATTCGTGTAAAGATTAAGTTAAATAACATAGAAATCAAACAGTTTACTTACACACCACTTCCAGACATAACAAAAAAAGATATTTATAAAGCAATATTAAGATACATAAACTCAAAACCTATAAGTTATTTTATAAAACTAGATAAGAAAATAGAAGATCTAGAGAAACACAATACAGAATTAGATAAAAAGAAATTAAACCTAGAAGAGGAATTAAAGAAAATAATATAAAATTGTAGGAGGTACAAAAGATTGGAAATTAAAACCTTAATTAAATTATTAAAAAACTACAAAGAAAACAAAGCTACATTAAACATTAGATTAAAAGAATTAAAAAACAAAAGAATAGAATTAAAGAATCTAGTAGTAGATACTAGTATAAGTGAAATAAATTACGATACAGAAGGAATACATAGTAAAAATACAATATCAGACAAAACAGGAAACAGTATTATTAAAACAGATGATAAAAGAATAAAATTAGAAGAGGATATAGCAAAACTAGAAGAGGAAATAAGGCGATTAAGAAAAGATGTGGAAACAGTAGATGATAGATTAGAGATATTAACATATAAAGAAAAACAATTATTAATTGCAAGATATATTGAAGAATGTAGTTATACAGATATAGGTAACAGAGTATATTATCAGTTGTATAGCGAAACAAGAAGTGAAGATACGATACAAAGAATGATTAATAGAGCATTAAAAAAAGTATCAAAAATATAAAAAATGAAAATGCGGTTATTTTGCGGTTAAATTGCGGTTGTTTTGCACTTGTTTTTTAAAAAATAACAGTTTATAATTTATAGTAGCAACAGAAAGTTGTAAGGCATCCTTTTATTATTATTCAAATATAATTACTACATAAAATTGTGACTATATATGTCACAATTTTTTTATATTGCGGGATAGAGCAGCTGGCAGCTCGTTGGTCTCATAAGCCAAAGGTCACAAGTTCGAGTCTTGTTCCTGCAACCATAAGAGTAGACGTTTTATATGTCTACTCTTTTTTTGTACTAGACATTGTGATTCGTTGCAAAATCACCTCCTTTCTTAATATAAATATTTGACTAAACAAGCTATTTCTAGTGTAGCTTGTTTTTTTATTTTATAAGGAGAATGAAATGAAACTAAAGATTATAATTTTATATTTATTAATAAAGGTAATGAACATATATGAAAGATAAATTAAATTGGAAAGAATGTATGAAACGTAAATGTGAGCAATGCAAATATTATGATAAATGTTTTAAAGAGGAGAGAAAAAAAGATGAGCGTAAAAAATGATAAAGAAGAAATAAAAGAACTAGCAGAGATTTTTAAATCAATAGCAGATACTTTAGACGAAGCAGTAAAAATTCAAGATAAGTTAGATAATAACGAATTAGATATGTCTGAAGAAGAGATAGACGAAAAAGTAGAAGAGATTTTAGGAAAGTTTGTTATAAAACTTTTAAAAGCACAAGAAAAATTAAAGGATATGTAAAGATGATTAAACAGAGAATAATAGAAAACGAAGTTTATACAATAAATATACTCAAAGAATTAACTAGCGACGACAAAATAGATTTGGAAAAAAGTATTAAAACATTACAAAAATACAAAGACAAAAGCATAATAAGTTCTTCTAAGTTTATTATAATCAACACTCATAAGACAATGAGTGAAGTAAATACAGAACTTATTAATGATAAAATAAGAAAATTATTTAAAGTTTATAAAATAAACGGAAAGGTAATGTATTGCATAGAAGATATAAATACAATCAAAGAAATAGAAAGTTCAGAACTTAATAACATAAATAAAAAAGAACTTATTAGTAAAATAATATTAATAGAAGAATCGGTTAAAGAATTAGAAGAATATTTAACAAAATTAAAAGAAAAAACAGGAGAAAATATAAATGAAAAACATAATATTATATCATAATAATTTATTAAAATTTGGTGGAGTAGATACATTTGTATATAACTTTACTAAAAAATTAAAAAAATATTACAATATAACATTTTTATATAGTATAGCTGATGAAGAAAATCTAAAAAGAATAAAAGAAAATGTAAAAAATGTAGAAAAATATGACTCTAATAAGAAATATATTTGTGATATTTGTGTTTGTGCATCTGCATGGGGAGAATATCCAGAAAGTGTAGTAGCCAAAAGTGGAAGATATATTCAAATGGTACATGCAGATTATGTAAGAGCTAAAGAAGTTAATTTTACTTATAATAAATGGCATAAAACTACAGAACATGTTGGAGTATCAGAGCATGTTTGTAAAATTTTTAAAAAATTATATCCAAAAGAAAAAATAACAAGAATATATAATATTTTAGATGAAATACAAGAAACAAAACCAATATTAAAATTAATTAGCGCAACAAGAGTCAGCAAAGAAAAAGGCTATGAAAGAATGCTTAAATTAGCACAAGAATTAAAAAAAGCAGGAATAAAGTTCAGATGGACAATATTTACAGATCTAGAGTTATATAATAAAAAGCCCTTTAATTTAGAAGAAATTGTATACATGAAACCATCTCATAATTTTTTTGATTATATAGTAGAGGCTGATTATGGAGTTCAACTTTCAGATACAGAAGGATATAGCTACTTTATTAATGAGTGTTTAGAATATGGAACTCCAGTATTATGTACGAACTTTCCTAGTGCATATGAAAGTATTGAAGATGAAAAGAATGGATATATATTAGATATGCAATTAAGCAATTTAAATATTAATAAAATAGTTAATAACATTCCAAACAATTTTAACTACAAAGAAAAATGTACAGAGAAGGATTGGATAAATTTTTTAAATAAAAAGATAGAAAGGAAAAAGAAAGATATGTTTAAAGTAATAGCAAAACAAAACTATAATGATAAAATGCCAGAGCTAATTGAAGGAATTATAGATAAAGAAATACAATACAATGCGAATGGAAGTGCAGCAATTAGCGAAGGAGATATTTATATTATAAATGATGCTGATAGAGCAAAACAAATAGAGGAATCTGGATTAGCAGTAGTAATGGAAGTAATAGAAAAGAAAGAAGAAACAAAAGAAGATAATGTTAAGAAAATAGAAGAAGTTAAAGAAGAAAAGAAAAAGACAAAAGTAAGAACTAGAAAGAAGATAGAAAAATAAGATGTTATTAAAGTTATGTGCAAGATGCCAAAAGGTAATACAAGCTCCTAATAGATATTGCAGCAATTGTCAAAAGATTGTAGATAAAGAAATAGAAATTAACAAACAAAGAAATATGAGTAGATATAACAAGAACAGAGATAATAAATATAAAACTTTTTACAACAGTAAAGATTGGAAGCTACTTAAGGAAGCATATAAGATTAAACATCCATATTGTGAGATGTGTCAAGAAGAGGCAAAGCAAGAAGGTAAATATACAATACAATTAACAGAAGAGATACATCACAAAGAACCTATACAAACACCAACAGGTTGGCTACGAAGACTAGAGTGGAGTAACTTAATAGCATTATGTCATAAACATCATAATATACAACACAATAGATTTAAGAAGAGGAAAAAGACGTGAAGATATTTAGTGCAATCGTAATTCCAAATGAATATAAAGATAGAATAGATATTCTGTACGAATGCGACAGCAAAAGAAACATACAATGTAAAGGACATAATAGTTGTAAAGAATGTCGCTATACATATGAATTAAAATATGCAAAAGATATATCTCAAAGAAAAACAAGAATAGAATTAGAAGAAGAAATAAAAAGAAAAGATGAAGAGATAGAAGAATACAAGAACACAATTAGAAGAATGATAAACAAAGAAAATATATTTAATTTTAAAACAATGAATGAAATAAGAAAAATATATAATTTAGAACCAATAGATTGAACAATATTAAAGTAAAAGAAAATAATAGAAGAGGCTAGGGGTACATAAAAAAGTTTTAAAGGTTTAAATCTAGAACGGTGCGTCCCTCCTCTTTGTACAAAAAAGTCCCTCAAATCAATTTAAAAGGACAAAAAAACGAAAGGTGAGGTCTAATGCCACGTGGAAATCAAAAACAGCCTATAAACTTGATTTTGGCTAAAGGAAAGAAGCATTTAACAAAGGCAGAAATAGAAGAAAGACAAAAAACAGAAATAAAAACTGACCATATTAATGTTACTGCTCCAGAATATTTAACAGATGAGCAAAAAAAAGAGTTTTATAGAATTGCAAAAATTTTATTAGATATAGGAATAATTACAGAGCTAGATGAAGATTGTCTAGCTCATTATTTAATTTCTAATTCAAATTATGTTAGTTATACTAAAAAATTAAATGAACTAAATGGGAAATTGGCACGAGCAAGAAAAACGGAAAAGAAAAAAGATTATATGTCGCAAATTGATTTGTATTTAACTTATCAGGATAGAGCATTAAAGCAATGTAGAGCTTGCGCAAATGATTTAGGATTATCTATATCTTCAAGAGCTAGATTAGTAATGCCAGAGGCTAAAGAGCCTCCAAAAGAAAATAAATTTAATAAGTTTAAAGTATTATGATAGATAGAGTTACAGAATATGCAAAAAAGACCATAGAAGAAAACAAAATGGGACAGTTGCATATTTTAGCTTGTAAAAGACATCTTGAAGATTTAAAAAGGCAAGGAACTAAAGATTTTCCATATATTTGGAATCCTGAAAACTCGGAAAGAATTATAGAATATGCAGAAACATTAACAATTGGAGAGGGATTTGAAAAAAAGCCAGTTAAACTTGTTGGTGGACAAATCTTTGATTTTGGATGCCCTTTTGGTTGGCTAAAATTAAATGGAAAAAGAAGATTTAGACGTTCTTATAAAAGCATGGCTAGGCAGAATGGAAAATCTTTTGAAAATGGTATAAAAGGAACATATATAGCTGGGTTTAGTGGTTATCATTATGGAAAACTTTTTACAGTTGCTACAAAGAAAAGACAAGCTAGAATCGCCTGGGAAGAAATGAAAAAATTTATAGAAGCAGACAAAGATTTGCAAGAGCTTTTTGAAATTAAAGATTATAAATCTTTAATAATTGCTAATGATAGCAAATGCACAATTGAAGCTCTTTCTCGAGAAGGTGGATTAGATGAAGGATTTAGAGCAATATTTGCTTCTATAGATGAATATCATCAACATCCAGACTCTAAAACATATAAAGCTATTTATAATGGAACTAGAGCATTAGATGAAACATTAATAAGTATTATTACAACCAGAGGCGACAAACTAAATAGTGCATGTTATGAAATGGACAGATATTGTATAAATATTTTAAAAGGAATAGCAAAAGCAGAAGACTTTTTTATTGATATATATGCACTAGATGAAAAAGACAATATATTTGATCCAAAAAATTTAATAAAAGCTAATCCATATCTTGCATCTACAAAACAAGGTTTAGAAAATTTAAAAACAGATATGCAAACTGCTAGAGATATGGGAGGTGAAGAATTAAGGGACTTTATGACAAGATCCCTTAATTTATGGGTACAAAACACAGAAGACATATTCATTAGCCCAGAAAAATGGAAAAAATGTGAATCGGATTTAGAATTAGAAGATTTAGAAGGTTCAAAATGCTATGTTGGATTAGATTTGTCTTCAGGCGGAGATTTAACAACTATTGCTATAGAAATTCCACTCAAAGATAATGAATTTTTTATTGCAACACATTCTTTTATGCCAAGAGGAAGAATGGAAGAGCATATTATGACAGATATTGCTCCATACGATTTATGGGAAAGGCAAGGACTTATTACTGTAACTGGTGGACAAGCAACATTTAAAAATGATTATAAGTTTATTATTAAATATTTAAAAGACATAATAGAAAAATATGATTTAGAATTGCAAGGAATTGGATATGATCCACATAATGCAGATGGTTTTTTATCAGATTTGGAGGAATTTGGAGTGCAATTATTAGAAATAAAACAATCGGCTAGATTTTTACACGATGGAACAGAAGATATGCAACTTAATGTAGAATCTAGAAAGATTAAATACAATAAACGTGAAGAACTACTTAGCTATAGCGTTTCTAATGCTAAAATTGTAAAAAACAGTTTTGGAGAGAAAAAAATTGACAAAGAAAAGAATGCAAAAAACAAAAGAATAGATCCGTGCGACGCAATGATAGATGCTCATATTGCACAAATGAAGTTACAAGAAGAAGAAAAAATAGATTATAACAAAGAAATGGAAGATTATTTGAATAATATGGGCTGGAATTAGGAGGCAAGTAAGTGAAAACAAAGTTAAAAGTCAGAATTAAAAATGCAATAAATATATTAAGAGATAAACAAACACAAGATAACGCAATGCGAGAGTTACTTAATTTTTTAGGAATAGATGGAAAAAACGAAAAAGCCTTATCTGAAGTAACTTATTTTACTTGCTTGAAATTACTTTGTGAATCCGTTGGTAAAGTACCATTAAAAATATTTCAATATAATTCCGACGGTGGAGTGGTAACAGCAAGAGGACATCCTTTATATTTTACAATTCACGATAGACCAAATCCATATATGACTGCGACAACATTTTGGGGAACAATGGAAAATAATAGAAATCAGTTTGGAGATGCTTATGCGTGGATAAAAGGAGCAGATAAAAAAATGACATTATGGATTCTTCCTTCTGATGAGGTAGAAATCTGGTATGATGACCAAAAAGTTTTATCTGATATACCTGATATTTACTATATATATTCTCATGGAGGAAAGCTATATAAGTTTTCTTCTGAAGAGATAATACATGTAAAAAGTTCTATGAGTTTTGATGGAATAAAAGGAATAGCGGTAAAAGACCAACTGAAATTAACAATAGATGGAAATGTAAAAGCACAAAAGATGTTAAATCAAATGTATAAAAGTGGATTTACTGCAAAAGCAGTAATGCAATATACATCTGATTTATCTGAAACAAACTTAATTAAGTTTAAGAACAAAATAGAAGAATTTGCTGGTAGCGATTTAGACGATAAAGAAGTAAAAAATATTATTCCAATTCCAGTTGGAACAACACTAACACCTTTAAATGTAAAGTTAGCAGATAGCCAATTTGTTGAAGTTAAAAAATATAGTGCTTTACAAATTGCATCAGCTTTTGGAATCAAACCAAATCAGATTGGAGATTATGAAAAATCTAGCTATGCAAGTTCTGAATCACAACAATTAAGCTTTTATAAAGATACATTGCTTTATATTCTAAAGCAATATGAAGAGGAACTAAATTACAAACTTCTTTCAAGAGAAGAAATAGATAAAGGATTTTATTTTAAATTTAATATTGCTGTTTTGTTAAGAGCAGACCAAAAGACACAGATTGAAACATTAAGTCAAGCTGTGTCTAATTTTATATATACACCTAACGAGGCGAGAGCTTATTTGGATAAACCTGCAATGGCAGGAGGAAATAGACTTCTTGGAAACGGTGCAAGCATTCCTGTTGAATTAGCAGGAACTCAATATACAAATAATTCAGAAGGAAAGGAGGAGGAAAAGAAATGGATAGAGAAGAGTATGGAGAAAGTACTGAAAAAATTCTTGACGAAGGAATAATATGCAAATCTGCAGAAGTAGAAAATCAAGATGTAACAGAGGAAGAACTTAAAAAAATAAACAAATTTACTCTTGCTCCTCTAAAAGCAGAAGAAGTATTTACATTTAAATTAATATTAGGAGATAACGGTTTAGATGATAGAAATTATGAACCATTTAACTTAAACGCCCTAAAAGATTTAAAGAAACTTTATATTGGGAAAACAATGATAAAAGACCACAAAAGAACAGCAGATAATCAAATAGCTCGAGTTTATGATACAGAATTGCAACAAGATTCAAGTAAACTAACTGAAGCTGGAGAAATTTTCACAAAGTTGATTGCTAAATGTTATATGATTAAAACAGACAAGAATGCAGATTTAATTGCAGAAATTAAGGCAGGAATAAAGAAAGAAGTTTCTACAAGCTGTAGAGCAAAACATGCATACTGTTCAATTTGCGGTGAAGACAATATGAAGCATTATTGTACTCATTATTGGGGACAGGAATATGACACAAAAGATGGCAAAAAGATATGTTATTTTACACTAGATGGAGCAAAAGAAGCTTATGAAGTGTCTTTTGTAGCAGTTCCAGCACAGCCACGAGCAGGAACTACTAAAAATTATGGTGGCAAAGAAAAAAATAAAAATAATGAAGAATCCGAGATTGATTTAAAAATCAAGAATTTGGATTCTTTTTTATTCGCTTTAGCGTGTCGAGCCACAAA
>UMBH01045818.1_pt1 | contig 75304 bp, 59 predicted proteins | sample 1963921 | NCBI WGS metagenome assembly UMBH01 (sample SAMEA4835937, study PRJEB28245) | human gut metagenome | biome: gut microbiome; material: fecal sample | place: Denmark | collected 2008
AAGTATATTTAATGTGCAGTTTTGAAGGAACAATCTATTCCTTTAGATAGGGGTGTGGTGAAGTGGTATCATAGGGGTCTCCAAAACCTTTGGTGGGAGTTCGATTCTCTCCACCCCTGCTTTTAATTATAGCAAGTAATGTTAGAACGTTTTAGGCGTTCTTTTTTTATTTTGAGAGATTAATAATAAGAAGAAGTTCTCAGAATTATAAGGAAGATTATCATATCAAAGAACTATTAGAAAAACTCTTGCAGTATAAAAAGAGAATAATTATAATATATGAATTTTAGAAGGATAGTTTTTATGTCGGAATTAAGATGTAGAAACTGTCTTTTTATATTTTTGGTGGATTAAAAAAATATATATTTAAATAAAAAGACTTATATTTCGAGATAATTACAGTAAAAATAAGCGAAAAGATATTATAATAATATAAAGTATTGACATATATAATTGCCAATACTTTTTTTTAATGTTATGATTAAAAACAAATACATTTTAGAAAATAAAGTAAATGTAAAAATAATTGAAATGGAGATAATATGGTAGATAGTAGTTATTTTAAGAATAATAAAAGTAGTGGTGGCAGAAGTAGCGGCAAGCTGATGGACAGATTAAAAAAGCATAAGTGGATTCCATTGGTAATTCTTATATTAATTGCATTTGCTATGATTGCAATACAGTACGTAATGCTTGACATACTTCAGTATACAAGACAGCTTGCTGAGCAGCAGAGTGCTGAATTTATAAATGTATATCCATTTATAAATCGTTTTTAAATATTAGAGTGTAAAAAAGTTTAAAGTGAAATAAATATATTCGAAAGAATGTAAAGCAAATTAATAGTATTTGAATAAAAAAGCTTAAAGCAAAAATAACAATATTTCATAAAAACTGGAAACTAAAATTAATAATAAGTATACTCAAAAACTAGAATCAAAGTATTTTCTTTTTAAGAATATTCGGGTATTCTACGTTTTCATAGTGATGAATTTAATAATGTCAAGATGTCCCCAGCCCTGCTGGTTGTGTGGGAGATTAACTTTATTACAACATTTTTTAAGACGCGAACGGACTTCCTCAGGTGTCAGGTCGTGATTGGTAAGAAGACGTGCGATGGCGCCGCTGACTATAGGTGCAGACATGGATGTTCCGCTTTTTGTGGAATATCCATTTTTTCGGTTACTGCATGCTGTTATGTTAGAGCCAGCTACGACAAGTTCGGGTTTTTGAAAGCCGTCTTTAGTGGGTCCGCGCCCAGAGTGGAAAGTTTTGTCATCCATAGAACCGACTGTTATTATGATATGGCTTGTTCCAGGGGCAGTAATACTTTTTGCAGCGGGACCATTGTTGCCGGCGGCAGCTACAACAACTATTCCGTTACGCCACATATTTTCTACGTGTCTTATAAGATTAAGAGTATTTTCAATATCTATATTGTTGTTGGGAGTTGTTCCAAATGATATATTTGCAACTCTTATATTATACATGTCTTTATTGTTGATTATCCAGTTTGTACCATCTATAACGCTGCCAATTCTGCCGTTGCCGTATGAGTCCAGCACCTTCACTGATATAATCTGGCTCATGGGTGCAATGCCTTTGAAACGTCCGTTGCTGGCTTTTCCACTTCCTGCTATTATTCCGGAAACGTGGGTGCCGTGTCCACTGTCATCATAGGGGATGCTTCTGTTGTTAATAAAATCTTTGAAAGCTATTATTCTGTTGTCAAAATCTATATGTCGATAAATGCCGGTATCAAGTACGGCAACTCCAATATTTTTATTAGCCATAAATATTTATCCTTTATACGAAATGAGAGAATATTTATATAATTATTTTATTCCGATTGGACTTAAAAGTTCGGATTATGGGCGGCTGTGTTAATCTGTAAACTTTACGAATTGTTTGCTTTTTAGCGAAAAATCATATATAATATATAAACACTTAATTCATTTTGAAGGTTTTATGTGAATATCGTGAAGAATTGAGAGGTTTGTGATATGGAAAAGAAGAGAATAGTAGTCGCATTGGGAAGAAATTCATTTGGAGTTACATTTCCAGAACAGCAGGCTAATGTTAAAAAGGCAGCAAAGGCGATAGCTGACCTTGTAGAAGCAAAGTATCAGATTGTTATTACACATAGTAACGGTCCACAGGTTGGTATGATACAGACAGCTATGACTGAGTTTGCAAGACTTGAGCCGGAAGACAGAACAGTTGCACCTATGTCAGTATGTGGAGCTATGAGTGAAGGTTACATAGGTTATGATTTACAGAATGCAATAAGGGAAGAGCTTCTTAACAGAGGTATATATAAGACAGTTTCGACTATTATCACACAGGTCAGAGTAGACCCATTTGATATAGCATTTTCAGAACCATCTAAGATTATAGGAAGATATATGACAAAGGAAGAGGCGGATGCTGAAGAAGAAAAGGGCAACCACGTTATTGAGGAGGAGCCGGGCAAGTTCAGAAGAATTATCGCTTCACCTATGCCTATAGATATATATGAAATAGATGCTGTCAAGGCACTTTTAGATGCTGACCAGGTAGTTATAGCAGCAGGTGGTGGCGGTATTCCTGTATTACAGCAGGGGTCTCATCTTAAGGGCGCATCAGCAATTATAGAGAAGGATTACACAGCAGCCAAGCTTGCAGAACTTGTAGGTGCTGATACACTTCTTTTCCTTACAGCATATGACAGACTTACTATAGGTAAGGGAACAGCCGATGAGAAGGAATTTGATAAGGTTTCAGCAGCAGACCTTCATCAGTATATCAAGGATGGACACTTCCCAGCTAAGACAACATTCCCTAAGGTAGATGCATCTATAAGATTTGTTACTGCTAATTCAGAAAGAAAGGCTGTAATAGCTAATCTTGAAAAGGCAAAAGAAGGTCTTGCAGGTAAGACAGGAACTACTATAACGGCATAAATGCAGTCGTTAAATGACAAGATATAAGCTATAATTGAAAACAAGAATTGGAATTCTGACAACAATTTTTTGACGGATTACAACATATTATAAACGACATACAACATTTCCCAATAATACACTCCAAAATGTGCTAAAATGTGCGTAAGCAATGAGCCGTGCCGGAACAAAGTCAAAAGAAGAACTGTGCAAGCACAAGGTTCTTCTTGGGACTTTGTTCAGATAGGGCGAAAGCCCGACAGTCCAAGAATGTAGAACATTCTTGGACATGGCACGGCAAAGTGGCGGAGCGTGTCCTGCACGGCACGTATATTATTATTGGGAGGTGTTTTTTTGTTATTATTTAATTTACAGAAGAAATGGGCTGAGGTGGACAGCCTGACGGAGCATCTTGATGTTCTGGGGATGGATGTATGCAATGTTTATGATGGAACAAAGGTTGTAAGTGGTATCTGGGGGATGACACATGACGAAACTAAGGAAATGTTTATTAAGCACAGATATGTTGTTATTGTGGTGTCAGAAGAGCTGTTCTTAAGTACAAGCGCACTGTACTATATCGAACTGGCAAGAAAGCTGTATGAAAAAGGGGATATCAAGGTATATGTTATCAATAATGGTATATCAGTGGAGAAGTATCCGGAACGCTGCAAATGGCTGACAGAGGGAGTTATGTTAAAGAATTATTCTAATACAGCAGATGAGAAGACATATGCATATGCGATGGATATTGTTCTGGGGATAACATATGATTTGTTTTCAGAGGATAAAGATAATGGGAAAAAGGTTGTTAAAGAGGGCACTAATGTATAACAAGGAGATATAATAGCTGCATTGTAATGCTGTTAATATATAATATAATATGATGTGAATACGGCATCTTATAGAAGTCTGAGCTGTATCAGGATTGCAGGACAATGTAGCAATACTGATATAGCAGTAAGTGATAAAGTTCACTTCTAATACTTTTAATATAATATTTAAAATATAATGGATAACAGATAGACAAAATAATTGTAAGAATAGTTATACATACACTTGCATTTAATTGCATTACCATATATAATTGTTATGTTTTGTATTTTGGGGCAGTATGTTCTAGTGTGGTCATATGGATGAACGGCAGTCCTGTAATACATATATGAACTAGGGAAAGTTCACCATTAATGGAGGAATGATTAATGATTAGTGCAAATAACGTAACACTTCGTATAGGAAAAAAGGCTCTTTTTGAGGATGTGAATATTAAGTTCACAGAGGGAAACTGCTATGGTCTTATAGGTGCCAACGGTGCAGGTAAGTCAACATTTTTAAAAATTCTTACAGGTCAGATTGAACCAAGTAAGGGAGATGTAACTATAACACCTGGTCAGAGATTATCTTTCCTTGAGCAGGACCACTTTAAGTATGATGATTATACTGTTCTTGATACAGTTATTATGGGTAACACAAGACTTTATGAGATTATGAAGGAAAAAGAGGCTATATATGCCAAGGAAGACTTCACAGAAGAGGATGGTAATAAGGCTAGTGAGCTTGAGGCTGAATTTGCAGATATGAACGGCTGGGAGGCTGAGTCAGATGCAGCACAGTTACTTAACGGATTAGGTATAGGTACAGACCTTCACTATAAGAATATGTCAGAGCTTAATGGTAGTGAGAAGGTTAAAGTCCTTCTTGCAAAGGCACTTTTTGGTAATCCGGATATTCTTTTACTGGATGAGCCTACTAACCACCTTGATCTTGATGCTATAGCATGGCTTGAAGAGTTCCTTATCAACTTTGATAACACAGTTATCGTAGTATCTCACGATAGATATTTCCTTAACAAGGTATGTACACAGATAGCAGATATTGATTATGCTAAGATTCAGCTTTATGCTGGTAATTATGACTTCTGGTATGAGTCAAGCCAGCTTATTATCAAGCAGATGAAGGAAGCTAACAAGAAGAAGGAAGAAAAGATTAAGGAACTTCAGGACTTTATCCAGAGATTTTCAGCTAATGCATCTAAGTCTAAGCAGGCTACATCACGTAAGAGAGCATTAGAGAAGATTGAACTTGATGAAATAAGACCATCAAGCAGAAAGTATCCTTATATAGATTTCAGACCATCAAGAGAGATTGGTAATGAAGTACTTTCAGTAGAAGGTATTTCTAAGACTATAGATGGAGTTAAGGTTCTTGATAATATTTCGTTTATAGTAAACAGAGAAGATAAGATTGCATTTGTTGGCTCTAACGAGCTTGCAACAACAACTTTATTCAATATTCTTACAGGTAATATGGAACCAGATGAAGGTTCTTATAAGTGGGGCGTAACTACTTCACAGGCATATTTCCCTAAGGATAGTGCGGCTGAGTTTAATAGAGAAGATACTATTGTAGAGTGGCTTACACAGTATTCACCAGACCCAGACCCAACATATGTAAGAGGTTTCCTTGGACGTATGCTTTTTGCTGGGGATGATGGTGTTAAGAAGGTTAAGGTACTTTCTGGTGGTGAGAAGGTAAGATGTCTTATATCTAAGATGATGATTATGGGTGCAAATGTACTTATATTCGATGACCCAACTAACCACCTTGATATGGAGTCTATCACAGCACTTAATAACGGACTTATTAAGTTTCCTGGTGTGGCTCTTTTTACATCACACGACCATCAGTTTATTCAGACAACAGCTAACCGTATTATGGAGATAGTTCCATCAGGTCAGCTTATTGATAAGATTACAACATATGATGAGTATCTTGAAAGTGATGATATGGCAAGAAAGCGTCAGGGATTTGCTGAAGCTGCAAGTGATGATGAAGATTAATCTGTTAGTTATATAGTTTGAGGTGTTAGAGGATTGTGTGAATTGTGTAGCAATGTAGCAGTCCGAATATATCAGTTATAGTTAAAAGGTCAAAAAGTCATTTACGTTTGAACGATAAGCTTTTTACACTTTTAACCATAACATTATGATACAATTAAATTATTTTACATTAGAGAGGGATGTCACATACCGATAATCCGTTATTATTACAGTTCATTAGTATCAGAGTATATGCTGCTCTGGTGTGAATGAAGGTGATAAGCACTGCCAATGGGGGCATTGTCAGCGGAAGAAGCGGGATATGTGGCATCTTTCTTGCGTTAAGATAATGGAAATGTTATACTTAATAAGTTATGATAAAAATAGTTTGAGGTATTAGATGATTGCGCGAATTGCATAGAAATGCAGCAATCCGAATACATCAGTTAGGGACAAAATACCTTTTGCCCCCTAATATCATAGTTTGTGATAAATATAAGTGTTATAAGAATATGATGGAGGAGTTAGGTTATTATGGCTTCAAGTACCAGAAAAAGCCAAAGTCAAAGCAGTAGCAGAAGTTCTAAAAGCAGTACTTCAAGAAGCAGTGCATCAAAGAGCAGTACTTCAAAGGCTGCTAAGCCGCGTACAGCAAAGAGTACTAAAAGCAGAACATCATCGGGTACAGCTAAGAAGAATACAACAGGAAAAAATACACAGACAGAGCAGTTGTTACAGTATAGTCCTTTAATAGATGAGATTATACTGTTATTAGCATTTGCATGTACAATAATACTGCTGTTAAGTAATTTTAATATGGCAGGTACGGTTGGACAGTCAATCAAGTGGCTTATGTTTGGACTTTTTGGAATAGCTGCTTATGTTGTTCCATTTATCGTTGCCGGAAGCATAATATTTATGCTTGCCAATAAAGATATGGCAGGAGTTATGCGTGTTAAGGCGGCAGCGGTGTATGCGTTGTCAGTAATTGCGGCGGCAGTATGGCAGAGAATAACCAATGTGCCAGATATAGGTGAGTCAGTTGGCACATACTTTGGATATTGTTCAGAGCATAAGACAGGCGGTGGTCTGTTTGGAGGAATACTCTGTAAGCTGTTAAGTCCTCTTGGCATTGCAGGAACTATGGTTATACTTATCATACTTGCAATAATATGTGTGATACTGATAACAGAAAAGTCATTTATAGGTGGGATTAGAAACGGTGGACAAAGGTTTGTAAAGGAAGCAAGGGAAGATTATTCAGCTTATAAACAACATTCGTCTATGGTAAGAAGAGATGAAGAGCTGAGTGATGAAGAATACCGCGCCATTCGTGAGGAGGAAAGACGTCAGGCAAGAATAAGAAAGCTTGAAAAGAAGGAGCAGGCGATAGCTGCTAAGAAGGCCAGAGAAGAGGCTATGTCCAATGCACGTATGAATAATGTTGTAAGGGGTGTTACGAATGACCTTGTAATAAAGGATATGCAGTCTGAAAGCGATAATGCGGATATAGACATACGTGAAATAGAGCCTGTAAGAAATGATGTAGATGTATATATGGATGATATATACGACCCACTCATCATCCCTAAAAAGCATAATACAGATGAAGATGATGATTATGCACAGTCTGAGGATGATGACAGTGCATATGATACATCTGATATATGGGAAATACATAGTGATACGGATAAAAATGCACAAGATAGCAATGTCAGCATAGCAGGTGAGGATATATCAGCGGATAGCGGATATGAACATGCAGGTGATGCAGATAATTATATGGATGATGATATCACAGATAATGTGTATGATGGCTATTCAGAAGATTACAATTCAGATATATATGAAAGTGTCAACGATAACGATGTATACGACGATGAAAAATATGATGATACAAAATATAAGGATATGAATGATGATAACTTTATATCTGAAAGAAATAAAAAATACAGCATTGATAACAACATTAACGTTCCAGAAGATGAAAATTATGGAGATGACATTTATAATGAATATGATAATGATATATCAGAAGATGGATTAGCAGGCACAGGAGAGTATGGTACAACGAAGGAGCCATACGATAATCAGGACATGGCTTCTAATGATATGAATACGGATAATGAAGGTATGACGGATATTCATGAGACCGTTAATGCTTCTGATAATAATGTAAAGAATGAGAATGATGTTCAGGCGCAGGAACTTAAGAAAGAATATAAGTTCCCACCAATAAGCCTTCTTAACAGAAATACAAGTTCATCTTCGGCTAATCTTGAAAGAGAGAACCGCAACACAGCGATTACATTAAAGCAGACACTTCAGAACTTTGGTGTTAAGGTGGATATAACAGATATAAGCTGTGGTCCATCAGTTACAAGATATGAGCTTAAGCCGGAGCTTGGTGTCAAGGTAAGCAAGATAGTTTCGCTTGCAGATGATATAAAGCTTAGTCTTGCGGCAGCAGATATAAGAATAGAAGCCCCTATTCCCGGCAAGTCAGCCATAGGTATAGAAGTGCCGAACAAGGAGGCGGGAAGCGTATTCTTAAGAGAGCTTATAGAAGATGACACATTTAAGAATAACAAGTCTAAAGTAGCATTTGCAGCAGGAAAGGATATAGCAGGCAAGACAATCGTTGCAGATATAGCAAAGATGCCACACCTTCTTATAGCAGGTGCGACAGGTTCAGGTAAGTCGGTATGTATCAATACTATAATTATGAGTATTCTGTATAAGGCAAAGCCTGACGAAGTTAAGATGATTATGGTTGACCCTAAGGTGGTAGAGCTTAGTACCTACAATGGTATACCACATCTTCTGTTACCTGTTGTGACAGACCCTAAGAAAGCGGCAGGAGCTCTTAACTGGGCAGTTGTTGAGATGGATAAAAGATATAAGATGTTTGCGGCTGTTGGAGCACGTAATCTTGCTGGTTACAATGATATAATTATGAAACAGGAGGTAAAGGAAGGTGAAGTTCCTATTGAAAAACTTCCAGAGATAGTTATAATCGTAGATGAGCTTGCAGACCTGATGATGGTTGCACCGGGTGAGGTTGAAGCTGCAATATGCCGTCTTGCCCAGCTTGCAAGAGCAGCAGGAATACATATGGTTATAGCAACACAGCGACCATCAGTTAATGTAATCACAGGTCTTATTAAGGCAAACGTTCCATCAAGAATAGCATTTTCAGTGTCATCGGGTGTCGATTCAAGAACAATTATTGATATGAATGGAGCTGAAAAACTGCTTGGTAAGGGCGATATGTTATATTTCCCATCCAATATACCTAAGCCTGTAAGAGTACAGGGCGCATTCGTATCGGATGAAGAGGTATCCAGAGTGGTTGATTTCCTTAAGGAAAATATGACAGAGGAAGCAAAGTATGATGAGAGCATAGCAGATACAGTGTCACAGAAAATGGCACAGGGATTACAGACAGAGGCTCAGGATGACAAGGATTCATTGTTTGCAGATGCGGCAAGATTTGTTATAGAGAAGGAAAAAGGTTCTATAGGTATGCTCCAGCGACAGTTTAAGATAGGCTTTAACAGAGCAGGAAGAATTATGGACCAGCTTTCAGATGCAGGCGTTGTGGGTCCTGAGATAGGAACCAAGCCGCGAAAGGTTCTTATGAGTGCAGAAGAATTTGAAAGTTATATGAGCAATAATTAGTATATTAATAAAATACTTAAATGTGCCGGATGGCGGCATGGAAAGGATAAGATTATGGCAGTAAAGAGTGATATCGAAATAGCACAGGAAGCAAAGTTATTAAACATTAAGGATGTAGCAGCAAAGGTTGGAATTACAGAAGATGAACTTGAAATGTATGGAAAGTACAAGGCAAAGTTATCTGATGAACTTATTCACAGAGTAGAGAATAATGAGGATGGAAAGCTTGTTCTTATAACAGCTATCAATCCAACTCCGGCAGGTGAGGGAAAGACAACTATAAGTCTTGGACTTACAGAAGCACTCTGTAAGAGAGGAATAAATGCTATAGCAGCATTAAGAGAACCTTCACTCGGACCATGTTTTGGTATAAAGGGTGGAGCAGCAGGCGGCGGATATGCACAGGCTGTTCCTATGGAAGACCTTAATCTTCATTTTACAGGAGATTTTCACGCTATAACATCAGCTAATAATCTGTTAGCAGCTATGCTTGATAATCATATACATCAGGGCAATGCACTTGGTATTGATACTAAGAGAGTTGTATGGAAAAGATGTATGGATATGAATGACAGAACATTAAGAAACATCGTTATAGGACTTGGTGATAAGCCTAATGGTGTTGTAAGGGAAGACCATTTTATCATAACAGTAGCATCTGAGATTATGGCTATACTCTGTCTTGCTAATGATATGAAGGACTTAAAGGAAAGACTTTCTAACATAATAGTTGCATATAATTATGCAGGAGACCCTGTTACAGCTAAGGATTTAAAGGCTACAGGAGCTATGGCAGCACTTTTAAAGGATGCTATAAAGCCTAATATGATACAGACACTTGAGGGTACACCAGTACTTGTACACGGCGGACCATTTGCGAATATAGCACATGGATGTAACTCAGTAAGAGCTACAAAGCTTGCTATGAAGCTTGCAGATGTCGCTGTCACAGAGGCTGGCTTTGGTGCTGACCTTGGAGCTGAAAAGTTTTTTGATATAAAGTGCAGAAAGGCCGGACTTAAGCCAGATGCAGCAGTTATAGTCGCTACAGTCAAGGCATTAAAGTATAATGGTGGTGTTCCTAAGGCAGAGCTTGGCAAGGAGAATATGGAAGCCTTAAAGAAGGGTATTGTTAATCTTGACAAGCATATTGAAAATATACATAAGTATGGTGTGCCAGTTATCGTTACACTCAACTCATTTATTACAGATACTGAGGAAGAATATGAATTTATAAAGAAGCACTGCGAGGAGTTAGGCTGTGAATTCGCGCTTTCTGAGGTATGGGCAAAAGGCGGAGATGGCGGTCAGGAGCTCGCTGACAAAGTTCTTAGCACACTTGAGAATAAGAAGAGTGAGTTCGCTACATTATACGAAGATGAGCTTCCACTTGAAGATAAGATATTAAAGATTGCAAAGGAAATATATGGTGCAGATGGTGTTACTTACGATGCAAAGGTAAAGAAGGAGCTCGACCATATAACACAGATGGGCTTTGGCAATCTTCCAGTATGTATGGCTAAGACACAGTATTCACTTTCAGATGATGCATCTAAGCTTGGAAGACCAGAAGGCTTTACTATTAATATAAGAGAAGTATATGTCGATGCAGGAGCTGGTTTCGTGGTTGCACTTACAGGAAAGGTGCTTACTATGCCAGGACTTCCTAAGGTTCCAGCAGCAGAAGGCATAGATTATGATGAAGAGGCAGAAAGAATAACAGGATTATTCTAATATTGGTTAAAATATATGTTAGGAGGATTGTTTATGCAGCTTAAGAGTATATTAGACATATGTCAGGCTAATGAAACAGAGAAGTTTAATTATACAGTATTAAAGGGCAGTACTGATACAGAGGTGACAGGTATCGCCTCAGACTCAAGAAAAGTAACAGAAGGTGGCATATTTGTATGTATTGTCGGTGCGGTAAGCGATGGACATAAGTATATAGAACAGGTGAAGGATAAAGCAGCAGTTATAGTTGTTCAGAAAGGTTCAGACTATGCTCTGCCATCAGAAAATGTAACAGTTATCGAATGTGATAATACAAGACTTGCGCTTGCACTTATGTCGGCCGCATATTATGGCAATCCTGATAAGGAGTTATTTACTATAGGTATTACAGGTACTAAGGGTAAGACAACAACTACATATATGATTAAAAATGTGCTGTGCGCGTGCGGAATAAAGACAGGACTTATAGGTACAATAGAAACTGTCATAGGTGATGAAGCGATACCTTCATGCAATACAACGCCAGAGTCAATACAGATACACGAAACTTTCAGGAAGATGGTGGATGCCGGCTGTAAAGCAGTAGTTATGGAGGTATCTTCACAGGGACTTAAGCTTGACAGAACAGCAGGAATTATGTTTGATATAGGTGTATTTACCAACCTTGAGCCAGACCATATCGGACCTAATGAGCATGCTTCTTTTGAGGAATATCTTGAATGTAAGGCAAAGCTTTTTACGCAGTGTAAGACTGGAATAGTCAATGCAGATGATAAGCACACAAAGGATATACTTAAAGGTGCCATATGTAAAGTTGAGAGCTATGGAGTATCAGAAACAGCCGATATAAGGGCAACTGATGTAAAGCTTCTTCATGAACCGGGAAAGATAGGACTTACATATAAGTGTCAGGGACTTATAGATATGGACGTTGCATTATCACTTCCGGGAATGTTTTCAGTGTATAACTCACTGTGCGCAATAGCGGTTACAAGACATTTTAATGTGGATAAGGATACAGTTGAAAATGTATTAAAGGATGTCAGGGTAAAGGGCAGAATTGAGCTTGTAAAGGTGTCAGATAAATTTACACTTATGATAGATTATGCCCATAATGCAATGTCTTTGGAAAGTATCTTAAAAACATTAAAAGAATATAATCCACACAGACTTGTATGTCTCTTTGGATGCGGAGGAAACCGTTCTAAGGAGAGAAGATTTGAGATGGGTGAGGTGTCAGGAAAATATGCTGACCTTACGGTTATAACATCGGATAATCCAAGATTTGAGGAGCCGGAGGCTATTATTGAGGATATAAAGACAGGTATAAGCAGGACAGATGGAAAGCATATTGATATAGTAGACAGAAAAGAAGCTATAAAATATGTTATCGAACACGGTGAGCCGGGAGATATTATAGTGCTTGCCGGTAAGGGGCACGAGGACTATCAGGAGATAAAGGGTGTTAAGTACCCTATGGATGAAAGAGTGCTTATAGCTGAGGTTCTTGATGAGTTAAAGGAGAAGAATGTACGCTGATATTATAATAGATATATCACATGAGCAGCTTGATAAGACATTTCAGTATGCAATACCTGAGGAGCTTGATGGCACAGTTGAGATAGGAAGTGTTGTGAGAGTGCCTTTTGGCAAGGGAAACAGGATGATAACGGGCTATGTTGTCGCTATGTCAGCAACACCCTCTTATGATGTAAACAAGATTAAGTATATAGACAGTATTGCAAGTAACCGTGTAAATGCGGCTACAGATATGATTAAGCTTGCACTCTGGTTAAAAACTCATTATGGCTGCACTATGAATCAGGCTTTAAAAACAGTCATTCCGGTGAAAGATAAGATAAATCACAAGGTAAAGCGTGCAATATGTCTTAATATCACAGAGGATAAAGCAGATGAGCTTCTTGCAGTATATAAGAAAAAAGCAAAGGCGAAGCACAGACTGTTAGAGGCACTTATTAATGAGCCTGTCATTGACAGCGATATAGTCAAGACGAAGCTTAATATATCAGCTTCTACGATTAAGGCTATGGAAGAGGATGGCGTTATCAATGTTAAGACAGAGGAGTACTACAGGAACCCTGTTTCTGATAAAAATGTGTTTAATAAGGATGTCGTTCTTAATGATGAGCAGAGAGCAGCAGCAGAAAGCATAATAAATGATTATGATGATGGAAAGTATGGAACTTATCTTATACACGGTGTTACCGGAAGTGGTAAGACTGAGGTGTATATGGATGTTATTGAACACGTTATAAGTATGAACAGGCAGGTTGTTATGCTTATACCGGAAATTGCACTTACATTTCAGACGGTACAGCGGTTTTATCACAGGTTTGGTGATAAAGTATCTATTATTAACTCGCGCATGTCAAAGGGCGAAAGATATGACCAGTTCTTACGTGCGCTAAGAGGAGAAATAAGCATAATGATAGGTCCGAGGTCTGCGCTTTTTACGCAGTTTCCTGACCTTGGGCTTATAGTTATAGACGAGGAACACGAAGGTGCTTACAGGTCGGAGCAGGTACCGCGGTACCATGCAGTTGAAACAGCCATACATATTGCCAAGGAGCATAATGCATCGGTTGTTCTTGGTTCAGCGACACCATCAATAGACAGCTTTTATCGTGCAAGAAATGGTGAATTCAAGCTTCTGTCACTTAAGAAACGTGCAGGAAACAGTGAACTTCCAGACGTGTATATAGCAGATATGCGAAGTGAGTTAAAGAGTGGAAACAGAACTATATTTTCACAGAAGCTTAAGCAGCTCATACGCGACAGACTTGATAAAAAAGAGCAGATTATGCTATTTCTTAATAAGCGCGGAACGGCGGGTTTTGTATCATGCCGGGCGTGTGGTTATGTTTATAAGTGTCCGCACTGCGATGTGTCTATGACAGCACACCGCAACGGAAAGCTTGTGTGCCACTACTGCGGTTATGAAATGCCACAGTTAAATATATGTCCTGAGTGTGGTTCAAAGTATATATCAGGTTTCAGGGCCGGAACAGAGGCTGTGGAGGATGCGGTGCATAAGATGTTTCCAGATGCAAGAGTGCTAAGAATGGATATGGACACAACCAAGGGCAAGGACGGACACGAACATATTCTTAATGCATTTGCGACAGAACAGGCAGATGTGCTTGTTGGAACGCAGATGATAGTTAAGGGACATGACTTCCCAAAGGTAACACTTGTAGGAATTGTGGCAGCAGATATGTCACTGTATGCAAGTGATTACAGGGCAGTTGAGAGAACATTCCAGCTTGTGACACAGGCAGCAGGGCGTGCAGGAAGAGGCCAGAGGCGTGGAGAGGTTGTTATACAGACGTATTCACCGGATAATTATGGTATAATATGTGCGGCAGGGCAGGATTATACAGGCTTTTATGACAAAGAAATATCCTACAGGCAGATGCTTTCTTATCCACCGGTGAACAATATGATTAGAATTAACATAAGTTCAGCCGATGAAGGCAGGCTGAAGGTGGGCGCAGATGATATAAAAAGGCTGCTTGATGATAAGAATAATAATCTTGCAAATAGTATAAAGATATTAGGACCAGCAAATGCGCCGATATATAAGATAAGTGACGTGTATACAAAGATAATATACCTAAGAAGTGCAGACTTTGGAAGACTGTCATATCTTATGGACTGTATAGACAGGCATACGCATGACAATGATAAATATAAGAATATAAGTATTCAGTATGATGTTAATTAATGTAAGACTGGATTATAGGAATTGCAAAGTAAAGGAGTAATCAGTAGGTATAAGTCAGGGGCAAAATACTTTTTTGACCATGATAGCTATAAAAAGAATATCAGGACGGAGGAATAATAATGGCAATAAGAAATATAAGAACACTTGGTGATGAGATACTCAGAAAAAAGGCTAAAGAGGTAACAGAGATGACTCCAAGAATACAGGAGCTTATCGATGATATGTTTGAAACAATGTATGAAGCTAACGGAGTCGGACTTGCAGCACCACAGGTCGGTATAAGAAAAAGACTTGTAGTTATTGACTGTGGCGATGACCCAATAGTACTTATTAATCCCGAGGTACTTGAAACAAGCGGTTCACAGACAGGACAGGAGGGATGCCTTAGCGTTCCCGGAAAGACAGGTGTAGTGACAAGACCATCATATGCAAAGGTTAAGGCTCTCAATGAAGATATGGAGGAGATTATAGTTGAGGGTGAAGACCTTCTTGCAAGATGTCTTCTTCATGAAATAGACCATCTTGATGGAGTAATGTATGTTGATAAGGTTGAAGGAAAGCTTCTTGATACTGAAACGGAGGATGAGGAATAGTGAAGGTTATATTTATGGGGACTCCTGACTTTGCAGTTGGGACGCTTAAGGCTTTAGTTGAGGCAGGACATGAGGTTGTGGCAGTAGTTACACAGCCAGATAAGCCTAAGGGAAGAAGCAAGGAACTTGTATTCTCACCAGTAAAGGAAGAAGCAGTAAAGCTTGGAATCGAAGTCTTACAGCCGGAAAAGGCAAGAGATGAAGAATTTGTTGAGAAGTTAAGAGCATATGGCGCAGATATATTCGTTGTCGTTGCATTTGGACAGTTACTTCCAAAGAGCATCATAGATATGCCACGTCTCGGATGTGTAAATGTACATGCATCACTTCTTCCAGAGTACAGGGGTGCATCGCCTATACAGTGGGCAGTCATAGACGGACGTGAGTATTCAGGCGTTACAACTATGAAGATGGATGAAGGACTTGATACAGGCGATATTCTTCTTGTAAGAAAAGTTAAACTTGAGAAGAAAGAAACAGGCGGAAGTCTTTTTGACAGATTAAGCGTGGTCGGTGCTGAATTACTTATAGAGACATTAAAGGACCTTGAGGAGGGAACAATCACACCAGTTCCTCAGGATGACACTAAGAGCTCATATGTTAAGATGTTAAAGAAATCAATGGGTGAACTTGACTTTAGCAGGACAGCACACGATATAGAGTGCCTTATAAGAGGACTTAATCCATGGCCAAGTGCATACACACATTACAATGGCAAGATGCTAAAAATATGGGATGCAGATGTCATAAGCGACGTATCTGGCATAGGCAGTGAAGAAAATGCTGTTGAAACAGATGCAGCTTGTGGAACTGTATGCTTTGTTGATAAGAAAAGACTTATAATTAAGTGTGGAAAAGATTATCTTAGTGTTAATGAAGTCCAGCTTGAGGGCAAGAAGAGAATGAAGACAGACGCATTTTTATTAGGCTGCAGGGTCGAAAAAGGAACAGTTTTAAAGTGATAGTTCAGAAAGGTATGGTTTATTGCAGATGGATGTAAACATAAGAGCTGTTGTGCTTGATATACTTACTGAGATTGAGAAGGAGGGGGAATTCTCCCACATAACTATAAATAACGCTCTTTTGAAGTATCAGTATCTTGACAGGACACAGAGAGCATTTATAAACAGGCTTTCACTTGGAACTATTGAGTGCAGGATAGAGATGGATTATATACTTAACCAGTACTCCAAAACTCCGGTTAATAAGATGAAGCCGCTTATAAGGCGTATTATGAGAATGGCAGTGTACCAGATTATATATATGGAAAATGTGCCTGACTCTGCCGCCTGTAACGAGGCTGTGAAGCTTGCGGCAAAGAGAGGCTTTACAGGACTTAAGGGCTTTGTCAATGGTGTGTTAAGAAATATATCAAGAAATAAGGACAATATAACATATCCTGATAAGGCGAAGGAAACAAAGAAATATCTGTCTGTAAAGTATTCTATGCCGGAATGGATAATAGAATTGTGGAATACCAATATGTCTTATGAAGAGATAGAAGATATTCTTGCCGGAATGAAGAAGGACAAGAAAACATATATAAGATGTAATACATTAAAGGGCAGTACAGATTATATAAAGAAAATACTTGAAGAAGAGGGCGTAACTGTAACAGAAGTAAGCGGACTTTCATATGCTTATGAAATATCAGGTTATGACTATCTTACAGCACTCAAAAGCTTTAATGAGGGACTGTATCAGATACAGGATATAAGTTCAATGATGGCAGGCGAGTATGTTAAGCCGTCAACAGACAGTCTTATAGTGGATGTGTGTGCGGCTCCGGGAGGAAAGTCCATAAATGCAGCATTAAAGCTAGCTGAGGCTGCTTATGATAATAAGGATATACCAGAAAGCGGCATCAGCAAAGAGGTGCTTAAAGGCATAACAGGCAGGGTTATAGCAAGGGATGTATCAGATTATAAGGCATCACTCATAGATGACAATGTTGCCAGACTTGGAATACCTTATATAGATGTAGAGGTACATAATGCGTTAGAATTTGATGAAGAATTGGAAGGAAAAGCAGATATAGTCATAGCCGACCTTCCATGCTCAGGACTTGGCATTATGGGACGTAAGCCGGACATAAGATATAATATAACTAAAGAAAAGATAGATGATATAATAAGTCTTCAGAGAGATATACTTAAGGTTGTAAGCCGCTATGTAAAGACAGGCGGAACTCTTGTATACAGTACCTGTACTATTAACAGGGCAGAAAATGAGGATAATGCCGACTGGATATGCAATACTCTTGGTTTTAGTAAGGATGGAGAGTATAGGCAGATGCTTCCGTCAGCTAAAGCTGATAATGACGGCTTCTTTGTAGCTGGTCTTATAAAGAAATAAAATTGCCTAACAATTCTACCCAATATTCACATATCGTGGGACTATTATCCCACTTTTATGTTTATATTGGGGCGGGTCACAAGGTCATTCACCCACCTATGAGCAAGCTCGTATGGGTTTAGACCTTTTGACTCTGGTATCATATTAATATAGAGGAAGAAAAATATGTCAGACAAGGTGGATATTAAATCACTTAATTATGATGAATTAACAGAATATATAACAAGTATAGGCGAAAAGAAGTTCAGGGCTTCACAGTTATACTCATGGATGCATGAAAAGCTGGCTGACAGTTACGATGAGATGACTAACATATCAGATAAGCTGAAGAATACGCTTAAAGAGAATACCCTGTATACATGCCTTGAGCCTGTGAGAGTGCAGGAGTCAAAGATAGATGGAACAAAGAAGTACCTTTTTAAGCTGTATGACGGTAATCTTATAGAAAGTGTGCTTATGAAGTATCATCATGGCAACTCAGTGTGTATATCTTCACAGGTAGGCTGTAAGATGGGGTGCCGCTTCTGCGCCTCAACACTCAATGGCTGTGTAAGAAATCTTACCCCTTCAGAAATGTTAGATCAGGTATACAGAATACAGAAGCTTACAGGGGAAAGAGTCAGCAATATAGTTATCATGGGTTCGGGCGAGCCTATGGATAACTATGATAATGTAGTGAAGTTTCTTGAACTTATAAATAGTGAAAAGGGACTTAATATAAGCCAGAGAAACATTACAGTATCCACATGCGGACTTGTTCCTAAGATAAAGCAGTTAGCAGACCTTAAGCTTCAGATTACGCTTGCCATATCGCTTCATGCTCCTAATGATGAGCTGAGAAGGACGATGATGCCTATAGCCAATACTTACAGTATAGAGCAGATAATGGATGCGTGCAGGTATTACCTTTCACAGACAGCAAGGAGAATATCATTTGAATATAGCCTTGTAAAGGGAGTCAATGATACACCGGAATGTGCAAGACAGCTCATAAAGCTTGTACACGGTCTGAACTGCCATATCAACCTCATTCCTGTTAATCCTATCAAGGAAAGAGATTATGAGCAGTCAGAAAAGAATTCTATACACAGCTTTAAAGAAACACTGGAAAAGGCTGGAGTCAATGTTACTATAAGACGTGAAATGGGACGTGACATAGATGGTGCGTGTGGTCAGTTACGACAGAACCATATAGATGGAAGCCTGCAGTAAAACAAGAAAGTTCATTAAAGCAAAATATAGTATTTTGGTGCGTATAAGATAAAAAGCGGTTGAAATATATCGCTTTTTTTTATGTTATATGATAATATGGTGTAAGTGTTCCAGATAAATTTTACTATGGATGCATTCCTGTAATGTTAAAAGTATACAGGCATATACTTATTGAAAAGAGAATGGAGAGAGAGATGAACGCATTTGCAAAGACGGATGTAGGAATTGAGAGAGCCGTCAATCAGGATTATGTATATGCAAAGCTTGATAGTATAGGATGTCTGCCAAATCTTTTTGTGGTTGCCGATGGCATGGGCGGTCATAAAGCAGGTGATATGGCATCAAGATATACAGTAGATACGCTTGTTGAACTGTTAAAAGAGTCAGATGGAAAAGACCCGCTGGATGCAGTTAATAATAATATTAAGCTTGTTAATACACTGCTTTTAAGGAAAGCAGGGGAATCAGAGGAATATGAGGGAATGGGTACTACACTTGTAGTTGCCAGTGTATTTGGTGATACATTGCGTGTTGCAAATGTAGGCGACAGCAGACTGTATGTTATTGGAGATGATATAACACAGATAACAAGAGATCATTCGCTTGTTGAGGAGATGGTGCAGCTTGGTCAGATAGACAGAAAAGAGGCGCGTACTCACGAGAAGAAGAATTATATAACAAGAGCTATTGGTGGTTGTGAAACAGTTGAGGCTGAAATGTTTTCGGTTGACCTTAAGGATAATGATATTATTCTTATGTGTTCAGACGGACTTACCAATATGCTTGAAGATTCGGAGATATTTCACATTATTAAGGAGAGCCCCGATATAAAAGAGGCGGCAGAGAGCCTTATTGCCAAAGCTAATTATAATGGTGGCAGGGATAATATATCAGTAGTATTGATTGAACCATAAGTTGGAAAGGTAAAGAATCATGTTAAGAGAAGGAATGTTTTTAGCTGACAGATATGAGATAATTGAACAGATAGGCACTGGTGGAATGGCAGATGTTTATAAGGCAAAGTGTCATAAGCTTAACAGATATGTTGCTATTAAGGTTATGAAGTCAGAATTCAGCCAGGATAAGACATTTGTAAGTAAGTTCTGGGCTGAGGCACAGTCAGCCGCAGGTCTTGTTAATCCTAATGTTGTAAATGTGTATGATGTCGGCGTTGAGAATGGTATATATTATATAGTTATGGAGCTTGTAGAAGGAATAACTCTTAAGAAGTATATAGAAAAGAGGGGGAAGCTTCCATATAAAGAGGCTGTAAGTATAGCTATACAGGTTGCCAATGGTATGGATGCAGCTCACCAGCATAATATTGTGCACAGGGATATAAAACCACAGAATATAATCATATCAAAGGAAGGCAAGGTTAAGGTAACTGACTTTGGTATAGCGAAGGTGGCATCCTCAGCTACTATTAATACATCTGCATCTATGGGTTCTGTTCATTATATATCACCAGAACAGGCAAGAGGCGGTTATTCAGATGAGAGAAGTGATATATATTCTTTAGGTATTACAATTTTTGAAATGCTTACCGGTACAGTCCCTTTTGACGGAGATTCAGCAGTAGCTGTGGCAGTGCAGCATATACAGGACAGTATACCGGCACCATCACAGCTTGTTGAGGGAATACCTGTAAGTGTTGACAAGATAGTTCTTAAGTGTACACAGAAAAAGACAGACAGAAGATACCAGTCAGCTTCTGAACTTATAGCGGATCTTAAGAAGTCACTTGTTATGCCGGATGAGGACTTTGTTAACCTTGGTTCGGTGTATGATGGTGCTATGGCAAAGCCTTATGATACAGATTCTGAAACTAAATACGAGCCAGATGATGATGATGATGAGCTTCTTACAGAAGGCGCAAAGCTTGATGCTGACAATGAGTCTGATGATGAACTGTTAGACAGTGATTCTGATGATGATGATATAGATGATGAGAGAAATGATAAGCTTGAGCTTGTTATGAAATGTATAGGAATAGGTATAGCAGTCATAATTCTTATGATTACTATATTTGTAGTAATAAAGCTTGTTGGAAATGGTAAGAGTACAGCAAAGAATAATAGAGCATCTGTTGAGGAAACAACAGCAAGTTTATCTAATAATAAGAACTCATCTGATATGGTAGAGGTTCCTAATGTTGTCGGCATGACAAAGGAAGATGCTATTAAGGCACTTAACAAGCTCGGTCTTGGATACAAGGCAGTAACACAGAGTTCAGATACAGTTGCAGAGGATTGCGTTATAAGTCAGGGTAATGTTGGAGGTTCAAAGGTAGAAAAGAACTCGCAGATAGTTCTTACAATAAGTTCTGGTAAAGAGAATAAAGAAGTATCAGTGCCTAATGTAAAGGGCAGAAGTGAGCAGGAGGCCAGGGAGCTTATTGAGGCAGCTAATCTTGTGGTTTCTGTAGACTATGAGTACAGTGATACAGTAGATGCAGGTAATGTAATAAAGTACAGCCCATCAGGAAGTGTATCAGAAGGTTCAACTGTAACTATATCAGTGAGCCGTGGAAAGAAGGTTACTAATGTAACAGTACCTAATGTACTTGGTATGTCAGAAAGCCTTGCAAGCCAGACACTTGATTCAGCTAACCTTAAGGTTACAGTAAAGTATGAAACATCATCAAAAGCAGAGTATGGAACAGTTACATCACAGACACCTTATTCAGCAGGAGATTCAGTTCCTTCAGGAACAACTATTACTATATATGTGAGTCATTATCAGCAGTCAAGCACTACACAGCAGACGACTAAAGCAACTGAAATGACAACAACAGCAGCAAATAAAACAGGCAATTAATATAATTAAACAGATGGATACGGCAGAATATGCAGGGAAAAATAATTAAAGGAATAGCGGGGTTCTACTATGTACATGTAGAATCCCGTGGTATATATGAATGTAAGGCAAAAGGTGTTTTCAGAAATAAAAAGATAAAACCTCTGGTTGGAGATAATGTTTTGATAGACATTATTGATGAGGATAATAAAAAAGGCAATATAAGCGATATACTTGAAAGAAAGAATGAGCTTATAAGACCGGCATCGGCGAATATAGACCAGGCTATGGTTATATTTGCAGTGAAATCGCCAGAGCCTAACTACAATCTGTTAGATAGGTTTATACTTATGATGGATTATCAGGATGTCCCAACAGTTGTTGTATTTAACAAGACAGACCTTGTCAGTGAAGGTGATATAGAAGAACTTAAAAAGATATATGAAAAATGTGGCTGCAAGGTTATATTTATAAGTACCTACGACAATAAGGGCATAACTGAGGTTATGGACACACTTAAAGATAAGACAACAATACTTGCAGGTCCATCAGGTGTTGGAAAGTCTTCGCTTACGAACCTTATACTTCCAGACAGGCAGGAGATAGAAGGTGAGATAAGCAAGACTGGGGATGTCAGCAGAATAGGAAGAGGACGTCATACAACAAGACATTCAGAGATATTCAATGTCACAGGAAGCACGTATATATGCGATACGCCGGGCTTCACCTCGCTTAATCTTCCTGAGCTTGAAAAGGAGCAGGTAAGATTTTACTTCAATGAATTTGAAGAATATGAGGGTACATGCAGGTTTAACGGCTGTGTGCATATTAATGAGCCTGACTGTTCGGTTAAGGATGCCGTAAAGGACGGCATTATAAGCCAAAGGCGCTATACAAGCTATATTGAGATATATGAAGAGATAAAAAATCAGAAAAAGTACTGATATTTAAAGTTTTTGTAGATATGCACAGATATAAATAAGCAGATTAGTGAGGAAATTGTATTATGATGATATTATCGCCATCGTTACTGGCAGCAGATTTTAAAAATCTTGAGAAGGATATAAAGGCAGTTGATGAGGCTGGAGCAGAATACATCCATCTTGATGTTATGGATGGAAGCTTTGTGCCAAGCTTTTCTTTTGGCAATCCGGTTATAAAGTCTATAAGGGAATGTACTGATAAAGTGTTTGATGTGCATCTTATGATAGATGAGCCGGTAAGATATATAGAGGAATTCGTAAGGTGTGGCGCTGATATAATAACAGTTCACGTTGAGGCGTGTCAGGACGTTGCAGCAACTCTTAAGAAAATCAGGGAGTGCGGCGTTAAGCCGGCTATTACCCTTAATCCTGAAACACCGGTGAAAGCTATAGAGCCTTATCTTTCAATGGTTGATATGGTTTTGGTTATGAGTGTTCATCCGGGCTTTGGAGGACAGAAGTTTATACCGGAGTCAATAGATAAGGTAAAGGAAGTAAAGAAGCTTCTTACTGACAAAGGTCTTGAAAATGTTGATATAGAGATTGATGGTGGTATCAATATTGGCAATCTTGCATCAGTCCTTGAAGCTGGAGTTAATGTTGTTGTCGCAGGTTCGGCAGTGTTTAAGGATGATGCGGCAGAAAATGTCAGGAAGTTTAAGGAAATTATGTCATTATATTAAGGAATTAAGCTATGTTAGAAGAGTTAAAACAAAGAGTATATGAAGCTAATATGCAGCTTCCAAAGTATGGACTTGTAACATTTACATGGGGAAATGTGAGCGAAATAGACAGAGAAACAGGATATTTTGCAATAAAGCCAAGCGGAGTTGAGTACGACCTGTTAAAGCCTGAGGATATGGTTATTATGGACCTTGATGGTAATAAGATAGAAGGGAAGTATAATCCTTCTTCTGATACGGCAACACATATTGAGTTGTATAAAGCATTTGACAGGATAGGCGGAATTGTGCATACACACTCATCATACGCTACAAGCTGGGCGCAGTCAGGAAGAAGTATTCCATGTTATGGAACAACTCATGCAGATTACATATATGGAGAAGTTCCCTGCCTTAGATGTCTTACTAAAGAAGAGATAGATGAGGCATATGAGAAAAATACAGGAAAGCTTATAGTGTCTGAATTCAGACGTATGGGAAAAGACGTAGAGGCAGTACCAGCGGTGTTGTGCAAAAATCACGGACCATTTACATGGGGAAAGGATGCTAAAGAAGCAGTACACAATGCCGTAGTGCTGGAGGAGTGCGCAAAGATGGCATACAGGACAGAAATTATCAACCCACAGGTACAGCCAGCACCGCAGGAGCTTCAGGATAAGCATTATTATAGAAAGCATGGGGATAATGCTTATTATGGGCAGAGGTAGAAGGTGTATTTGATGAATTATGTATATTTGTTTTATTGTTGCATATAATCACAGTAATGATTTAACTTCGAACTGGATATTTGAAGAATTTGGAATTTGAAATTTTAGGTGTTATCTTACCAATTCTCAGATATTGAAAATGAGTGGTTGGAGTGATATAATGTGGGCAAGGAAAAGGAATATAAGAAGAAGGAGGATGATATAATGGAAGCAATCAACAAACCACAAGAAGCTATGATGGTTACACAAGGAATGACAAAAGCATTTATTGATTTGCTGGCATCTCAAAAGTGCTCAAAATCATATTGGGATGAATGTCTGAGTACAAAAAAGGATATCTCTTCTTCTGATATGGATAAATTAAAAGAAATGTGCAATGGAGAAGAATAATGTCAGAATTTCAATATGTTGAGCTGAGGAGTGCATGTGTTAGTCAGGATGTATTGCAAAAATTTAATTGCGGTCATCCTGACTTTAATAATTTTTTGGTTGATGATGCTATTAAATGTAGTGATAATGGTGAAGGGGTTACATACATTTTAGTTGATAAAGATGAATATATTAATAAAGAAATATCAACAATATTTGCATTTGCAACAATACAATCAACATCATTACAGTATTGTGATATTCAAAATAAAGATAAAATATATAGTATTTCTGGTGTTGAAACTAAATATTTCGCAATATCTAAAAGGTTTCATAGGCAGACAGCCGATTTAATTGACCCTAATAAATATTACAGTACAATATTTTTTGAATGGTTATTAGCAGATTTATACGAAATGTCAACAAAAATTATAGGTTTTAAGGCTATTTTTTTAAGAGCAAATGAAAATGGAGAAAAACTTTATAGAAGGAAAAAATTTATTGATGCAACAGACTATATTATTCCATATGAAGAAGATGACCCATTAGGAAAGTGTATTCCAATGTGTTTAATGCTTCAGGATGATATTTATAATATTTTTGGTATAGGTGAATGAAATGATAGGGCAGATTAAGTGAAAATACTTAATTTGCCTTATTTTTTATAATTTTTGCTAGGCGGGTTTTATAAAATTTCTAATAGCATTTAAATATGTATTTAATGATTTTTTTGTTATTTTGTGGAAAGTAATAAAATAAGGACTACTTTTCAGTAGTCCCATTACTATCGGTTTTATTCAAATAATTCTTTAATACCATATTTATATACTGACTGAATGACCTATCATCACTCTCTGCCAGTTGCCTAATTCGTTCAATTACATCTTCATCAAGGGTAATACTTACTTTGTTTTTTAATGGCTTCATCCAATCACCTACCTTAATAATTAATATACCACTATAAAGTATTTATTATTGAAAAGTAAGATAAAGTATGATAAAGTAGTATTAAATACAAATTGAGATGAGTGTTTACAAAAGAAAGGGTGGTATAATATGGCGTTAATAAAATGTCCTGAATGTTGAAAAGAGATTAGTGATAAGGCAACATTATGTCCTAATTGCGGATATGAGGGTTTTAAAAAGAAGAAAAAAATTATAAAGAAAAATATAGTTATAATTGGAATAATAGTTACAATCATAGTTCTTGTAATAGCAATGTTAATATTATCTCAGTTTGTGTTAAAAAATAATGAATTAAATAAAAATTCAGAACAAACTCAACTTATAGATGTTGAAACTGTTGATGATTTTTTGGAAAATTTTTCAGATTGTGCTGCTTCATATTTATTAACGAGTAAGGCTTTAAAGTATATAAAAAATAATGCAGATAAAGGCGAATATTTTGTAGTTAGTTTAACAAATATTGTTTCAGAATTAAAAAGGCAGGGGATAGATACACAACAGGTAGAGTATATAACTAATGCAAAAAATATAAATAGTATTACTTCAATAAGCCAAAATGAAGAAGTTAAGAAAAGTTATGCAGAATTTGTACAGTCGTTATGCAGTTATAATACATATGTATTGAGTTTTGCAGTAATTCCATATAATGAATATGTCAATGAAAGTAATAAAAAGAAACAAAATGTGATTGCTAATAAGAAAAAATTTTATTCGTATTTTACGAAAGAAGCACAGGATATATTAGATAATATATGGATTATGTATGAAAATGAGATTTAAAAAATTCTATAATTAATTATGCAAATTTAAAAAGAAAATATTGAAATAGCATCCTCAACTTTGGACGGTGTGGGATGCTATTTCTTTTTATTATTATGATTGTCTATATATGACAAAGCCGCAAATATTACTAGCAATAGAGTTGATTAAGTGATATTGTCGAATTATAAAAATACATGGTTTTAAAATGATAAGACTTATGATATAATAATAAATTGTATCGGGTTATTTATGCTTATATAGCATAAAGAGGTGAAAAGATAGAAAAGCCCTGAGAATTATATAGCACATTATGTAGTAAAATAACATAGAAAGGCGGGAATGTTTGAAATACAGCATTTTCAAAGAGGTATAATAAGTTATGAAATTAGGAATTGTCGGACTTCCAAATGTAGGTAAAAGTACATTATTTAATTCACTTACAAAGGCTGGAGCAGAGTCAGCTAACTACCCATTCTGCACAATAGACCCTAATGTTGGTATTGTTACTGTACCAGATGAAAGACTTGACAAGCTTGCAGCACTTTATAATTCAGCTAAGATAACACCAGCAGTTATAGAGTTTGTTGATATTGCAGGACTTGTAAAGGGTGCCAGCAAGGGTGAAGGTCTTGGTAATCAGTTCCTTGCCAATATAAGAGAAGTAGATGCAATAGTTCACGTTGTAAGATGTTTTGAGAATTCTAATATCGTACACGTAGACGGCTCTATTAATCCTGTCAGAGATATAGAAACAATCAACCTTGAACTTATATTCTCAGATATGGAAGTACTTGAGAGAAGATTAGCAAAGCAGAAGAGAGCTTCTTATAATAATAAGGATATCGCTAAGGAGTGTGACCTTATAGAAAGGCTTCTTGCTTTCCTTGAAGCAGGTAATCTTGCAAAGAACTTTGAGTGCGAAGATGAGGATGAAGAAGCATTTATGAAGGAATATAATCTTCTTACAGCCAAGCCAGTTATATTTGCAGCAAATGTATCAGAAGATGACCTTGCAAATGATGGTGCAGACAATGAATATGTTGCACAGGTGCGTGAATATGCAAAGAAGGACAACTGCGAGGTATTCGTTATATGCGCACAGATAGAGGAAGAAATATCAGAGCTTGATGATGATGAAAAGAAGATGTTCCTTGATGACCTTGGTATCAGCTCATCAGGTCTTGACAAGCTTGTAGCAGCAAGCTACAGAATACTCGGTCTTATCAGCTACTTAACAGCGGGTGAAACTGAAACAAGAGCATGGACTATCACAGAGGGAACTAAGGCACCGGGAGCTGCTGGCAAAATTCACAGTGACTTCGAGAGAGGCTTCATCAAGGCGGAAGTAGTAAACTATCAGGATCTTTTAGACTGCGGCTCATACACAAAGGCTAAGGAAAAAGGACTTGTTCGTATGGAAGGTAAGGAATATGTTGTTAAGGATGGCGATGTAATTCTTTTCCGTTTTAATGTATAAGATATAAAATTGATACAAAAAGAATATATAAAATATAAGGCTGGATATAAGTTTGCTATATGTGAACTTGTATCTGGTCTTTTTGTATTGTTTGTATAGATATATTTTCATAAAATGTTATTTTGTTACACTTGATTACTTTAAATTATTAAAGTATTCTATAAATATAATTCAAAACTTAATTACATCACAACCAGACATAATATAAGTGGATGCCTGTAGTGCAGGCAGTGTGAAATATCCAATTAAAGCTTCGGGCATTGAACGCTGCGTGTGCTATAGGCATCCACTTATATTACTAAAATCATTCACTATTAAAAAATTGTGCAAAAACTTCTACAAACTACTTGTCTTTTTTATTAAAAAAGTATAAAATTAGCTCTGAAGTGGAACAAAGTAGTAGATAGTGGATGAAAGTGGCGAAGGGAGGAACGGTAATCATGTTCATGGGCGAATATAGTCATACTATAGATGCCAAGGGCAGAATAATCGTTCCAGCTAAATTCCGTGAAAGTCTTGGGGATAACATTGTTGTTACCAAAGGACTTGATAACTGTCTCTTTGTATACACAAGCGAAGACTGGCGTAAGTTTGAGGAAAAGTTAAGAACATTACCTCTTACGAATAAGGATGCCAGAAAGTTTACAAGATTTTTTCTTGCTGGAGCTGCCGAGATGGAGATTGATAAGCAGGGAAGAATACTTATTCCATCGGTATTACGTGAATTCGCAGCACTTGAGAAGGATGTTGTCCTTGTTGGTGTTGGAAGCCGTATAGAGATATGGGATAAGGCAAGATGGAATGAAAGCATAAGCATTTATGATGATGATATGGAAGAAGTCGCAGAGAATATGGAAAGTCTGGGCTTTACCATATGATAGTGCAGGGAGAAGAGTGATATGGAATTCAAGCATAAGTCAGTATTATTATACGAGACGGTTGATGAACTGAATATCAAGCCAGATGGTATATATGTAGATGGCACGCTTGGAGGAGGCGGTCATTCATATGAGATTGCAAGCAGGCTTTCAGACAAGGGCAGACTCATAGGCATAGACCAGGATGAGGATGCAATAAAGGCAGCAAGTAAAAGGCTTGAGCCGTTTAAGGACAGAGTTACTATAGTCAGAAACAATTACTGTAATATGGATAAGGTGCTTAATGACCTTTCTATAGATAAGGTAGACGGTATAATGTTAGATTTAGGTGTTTCATCGTATCAGCTTGACACAGCAGAGAGAGGCTTCACTTATAATGTGGATGCAAAGCTTGATATGCGTATGGACCAGAGGCAGGAAGTAACTGCAAGAGACATTGTCAATGATTACAGTGAATATGACCTTTACCGGATAATAAGAGATTACGGTGAGGACAGATTTGCCAAGAACATTGCAAAGCATATTGTGGCTGCAAGAAAAGAAAAGCCGATAGAAACAACATTTGAACTTAACGACATTATAAAAGCCGCAATACCAATGAAGGTAAGGGCGACAGGAGGGCATCCATCCAAGAGAACATATCAGGCGATTAGGATAGAACTTAACAGAGAGTTAGAAGTTCTTGAGAATTCAATTGATATGATGATAGACAGGCTTAATAAAGAGGGACGTCTGTGTATCATAACATTTCATTCCTTAGAGGACAGGATAGTTAAGGTGAGATTTAAGAACAATGAAAATCCATGTACGTGTCCACCAAGTTTTCCAACATGTGTGTGTGGAAAGAAGTCTAAGGGGAAAGTTATAACAAGAAAGCCTATAGTTCCTTCGGATGAAGAATTAGAAGAGAACAGCAGATCAAAAAGCTCTAAACTGAGAGTGTTTGAAAGGGCATAAGGGGAGGTAAGAGAAGTGAAGAAGAGTAACGTAAAGAACAAGAGAACAGGTTCCGGCGTTTCATCACGTAGTGCATATGAGTATGGAAGTACTGCAAGACAGCTTAATACTGCACAGCCATTAAGACGTGACGAAGAAACAGAGGAATCAAGAGAACAAAGGAAAGCAAGACAGAAGCAGATAAGACGTAATAATAAGATTAACCTTATGTATACAATGGTAGTTGCATCTGTTGCAGCGGTTGTTTTCTTTATCTGTTATCAGTATCTTAATGTACAGGCGGTAGCTAAGGCTAACTCTGATAAGATAATTGAATTAAAGAGTACTCTTAATTCACTTAAGGATGATAATGATGCTCTTGAGTCTGATATTAATGCAAGCATAGATTATAATGCTCTGTATAATACAGCAGTTAATGAGCTTGGAATGGTGTATCCGGGAAAAGACCAGGTTATTACATATAATTCTAAAGAAAGTGAATATGTAAAGCAGTACAAGGATGTTCCGGATGCGAACTAACAGGCAAAATATATTTATAAGAGGTACTTATGGTTAGTGATGAACAGTTAAGAAGAAATAAGTACAGAAGAAAAAAAGTAATGTTAAGAAGAGTCCATGTCAAGGGTCAGGTGGCACTTGGCATGGTTGTTGTTATATTAATGGTACTTGGAGGTCAGGTATTCAGGATTAACTATACACATGGTGATACATACGCAAAGGCAGTATTAGACCATCAGACTTACACATCAACTGAACTTCCATATAAGAGAGGACAGATACTTACAAGTGATGGCACAGTCCTTGCGTATAGTGAGAGAGTGTATAATCTTATTCTTGATGTAAAGCAGATGTTATCAGATGAGGCTTATAAAGAGCCGACATTAAGTGCGCTTGTGAAGTGCTTTGACCTTGACAGGGGCGAGCTTGAGACCAGAGTTGCCAATAATCCTGACAGCAGATACCAGAAGCTTCTTAAAAACCTTACATCTGACGAGATAGAAGAGTTTAAGACTCTTGCTGACGATAAGACAGAAGGCAAGAATATAGAGGGTGTATGGTTTGAGGACAGTTATATAAGAAAGTATCCACTCGGCACATTTGCATGTGACACAGTAGGTTTTGCAAGTGCTAACAATGGTGGAGAGCTTGGTATAGAAAGCCAGTATGATGATGAACTTACAGGAACTAATGGAACTACTTACAGTTATGTAGATGAGGGTCTTGAGGTTACTGAAACACAGAAAGCTGCTGTAGATGGCAACAATATTGTAACAACGATAGATTATAACGTACAGTCTGTTATCGAGCAGTGTATTAAGGAATATAACGAAGAAAAGCCATCTAAGAACACGGCAGTAGTTGTGGCTGACCCATCAAACGGGGAAATACTAGGAATGGCAAGTTATCCTACATTTGACCTTAACAAACCAAGAGATATAAGCGGCTTGTATACAGATGAGCAGATAGCTACGATGACAGATGATGGTTACAAGAATGCATTGTATTCACTCTGGACGAACTATTGTGTATCAGAAAGTTATGAGCCGGGTTCAACATTCAAGCCGGTTACGGTTGCATCAGCCCTTGAAGAGGGTGTTGTTAAGGATGGAGATACATATGTATGTAACGGATATGAGATGATAGGTCCTGACAGACTTAAGTGTCATGTATACTCATCAGGCGGACATGGTACACTTACAGTTGAGCAGGCTGTTATGAATTCGTGCAACCCATATATGATACATCTTGCATTAGAGCTTGGTAATGCCAAGTTTTCAGAATATCAGTCACTTTTTGGCTTTGGACAGACAACGGGCATAGACCTTCCGGGAGAAACAACAGGTATTGTCTATGGTGATAAGATGACAACTATAGATGCTGCATGCAACTCATTTGGACAGACTATCAATGTCAATATGATGCAGATGATGGCTTCATACTGTTCTATCATTAATGGTGGAATGTTATATCAGCCACATGTAGTAAAAAGAATAGAGTCTGCTAATGGTGAGGTTGTTAAAGAAAACAAGGCAACTCTTATAAGACAGACAGTTACTATGTCAACATCAAAGCTTTTAAGAAGATATCTTAAGAATACAGTTGAGTCAGGAACAGCCAAGAAAGTAGCTGTTACAGGATATTCAGTAGCAGGAAAGACAGGTACAGCGCAGAAGTCACCAAGAAGTGAGAACAAGTGGCTTATATCTTTTATAGGACATGCACCTGCGGATAATCCTAAGTTTGCTATATATGTAATAATTGATGAACCAGATGGAACAACAGGAACATCCGGAAACTCAGCAGATGTTCTTCAGCTTTCACATGATATATTAGAAAAGCTTCTTCCATATATGAGTGTTTATAAGGATGCACTTGATGAGCCTGTAGACACAAGTAACAGTGAAGATGAGCTGACAGTAGGTGATGTGCCAGAAGGTTCAATATCAAACACTACTGAAACAAATCAGACGATGCCATCAGTTGATTAGTAATAATAAGTATAAGAATAACCCTGAGTGAACTTACATAATATAAAGTAAGTTTATTCGGGGTTATCGCATTTTATGAAAGAAAGAATAGAATTGAACGAGGATGAGCGGTATTCGATATATGTAAGAACAAGACATAGAAAGAAGCTTCTTACGATAGTGGTAAGTCTTATTGTCATAATGACCCTGCTGGTGGTGCGTATAGGCTGTATAATGACAGTCGAGGCTGAATATTACAGCAGGAAGGCGATAGAGCTGCACGAAAGAGAACGTGCCATAAAAGCTATGAGGGGAAGGATACTTGATACTAATGGTGTTGTGCTTGCAGATAATAAGACAGTGTGTACAGTATCCGTTATACATAACCAGATAAAAGAGGCAGACAAAGTTATTACCATGCTGTGTGATGAACTGTCAGCAGATGAGCAGATAATAGCCAAAAAGGTTAATAAAGTATCTTCAATAGAGATTATTAAAACCAATGTCGATAAGGAAATTGGGGACAGAATAAGAGAATATGGCTATTCTGGTGTAAAGGTGGATGAAGACTATAAAAGATATTATCCATATGATACACTAGCTTCAAAGGTCATAGGCTTTACGGGAAGTGATAATCAGGGAATAGTAGGACTTGAGGCAAAGTATGATGCATATCTGTCGGGGGATAGTGGAAAGATACTCACACTTACAGATGCGTGGGGAAGTGAGCTTACCGGAGAAAGAGAGGGCAGGCTTGAGCCGCAGGCGGGGTGCGACCTGTATACAAGTATAGATATGAACATTCAGTCATATGCGCAGCAGCTTGCAGAAAAGACACTTGTTAAGAAGGGGGCTAAAAGAGTATCTATAATAGTAATGAACCCACAGAATGGTGAATTATATACTATGGTAAATGCGCCGGAGTATAATCTTAATGACCCATATACGTTAAATTATGATGATGACGGCACGGAAGGGAGCAAGATGGATAAACTCAACAATATGTGGCGTAATTTCTGTATCAATGATACTTATGAGCCGGGTTCAATCTTTAAGATGGTCACAGCAACGGCAGCGCTTGAAACAGGTGTTGTCAGCCTGTCTGACTCATATACGTGTGGAGGTTCAACTATAGTTGCAGACAGAAAGATAAGATGTCATAAGACTACAGGACATGGCACACAGACATTTACACAGACAGTTATGAACTCCTGTAATCCCGCATTTATAGAATGGGGAAGACGTGTGGGTGTTGATAACTTCTACACGTACTTTAATAAGCTTGGCTTTACATCAAAGACAGGAATAGATATTGCAGGTGAGGCAGGTGCTATTATTCATAAGAAAGAAAATGTAGGCGAGGTGGAGCTTGCAACTATGTCTTTCGGACAGTCATTCCAGATAACGCCTATGCAGATGTTAAGGGCAGCAGCGGCTATTGTCAATGGCGGCAGTCTTGTGACACCACATTTTGCAGTAAAGACCTGTTCAAGTGATGGAACGACCTACAGTGAATTTGCTTATGAAGCTTCAAAGGATGCCATAAGCAGTACGACAAGCGATACAATGAGAGATATATTAAGGCAGGTTGTTGAAGAGGGCGGCGGAAAAAATGCGTATATAGAGGGCTTTTCCATAGGTGGAAAGACGGCTACATCGCAGAAGCTTCCAAGAGGTTCAGGAAAGTATATCTCATCATTTATAGGCTTTTCGGATACAGATAATCCATCAGTTATAGCGATGTGTCTTATAGACGAACCACAGGGAGTATACTATGGAGGTACTATAGCAGCCCCGGTTATAAAGGAATTGTATGAAAATATACTTCCATATATGGAGAAAAAGTAACAAAAGGCTTTGTATAATGGCTAAAAGCCTACTTTACATATGAGAATGCTTAGAGTAAAATATAATAAGCTTTTTGTAACTGATAATACAAAGATAGCCTGTATACATAGGCAGATAGGAAGAGTGATTATGGAATTAAAAGGTAAAAAGGTAATGGTTGTAGGTACCGGAATAAGTGGAATAGGTGCCATAGATTTACTTAACAAAGCAGGAGCAGACTGTATTATATATGATGCCAATGAAAAGCTTACAGAGGAAGCAGTAGCAAAGAAGCTTAATGGCAATAAGGCACAGATTATTATAGGAGAACTTGCAGATGATATAACAGAAAAGGTTGAACTTCTTGTTATAAGTCCGGGTGTGCCGGTTGACAGTCCTCTTGTCAAGAAGTTTGAAGAGGCAGGAGTGCCTGTATGGGGAGAGATAGAGCTTGCTTATAACTATGATAAGGGAAGAATAATAGCTATAACAGGTACTAACGGAAAGACGACAACGACAGCACTTGTCGGACAGATAGTAAAGGCATACAATGAACAGACTTATGTAGTAGGTAATATAGGTAATTCATATACCGGTGAAGTCCTTAAGACAAGTGAGAATTCATATACAGTTGCAGAGATAAGCAGCTTCCAGTTAGAAACAGTACACAGGTTCCATCCGGTTGTAAGTGCTATTCTTAACATAACACCAGACCATCTTAACAGACATCATACTATGGAATGTTATGCACACACAAAGGAAAGAATAGCAGAGAACCAGACTAAAGATGATGTGTGCGTACTTAATATGGAAGATGAAGAACTGTATCGCTTTGGAAGTGAATGTAAGGCTTCTGTAGTGTGGTTTTCAAGTAAGAGAAAGCCGGATAAAGGCGCTTATCTTGATGGTGATGACATAAGATATACAGATGGAACACAGGATAAGCTTATGCTCAATATCCATGATATGAATCTTTTAGGAACACATAACTATGAAAATGTATGTGCAGCCATAGCGATGACAAAGGCTGTTGGTATTCCTGATGATATCATAATAGAGCAGGTGAAGTGCTTTAAGGCAGTTGAACACAGAATAGAATATGTGGCAACAAAGAAGGGTGTATGGTATTACAATGACTCTAAGGGAACTAATCCTGAAGCATCTGTTAAGGCTATAGAAGCTATGGTAAGACCAACTATACTTATAGGCGGTGGATACGATAAAGGTTCAGAGTTTGATATGTATGTCAAAGCATTTAAAGATAAGGTTAAAATGCTTGTGTTACTCGGACAGACAGCAGAAAAGATAGCTAAGACATGTGATAAGTACGGTTTTAAGAATTATGTATATGCAGAGTCACTTGAAGAGGTAGTATCAATATGTGCAAAAAATGCAAGTGAGGGTGATGCGGTATTATTATCACCTGCATGTGCAAGCTGGGGAATGTTTGATAACTACGAACAGCGCGGAGATATGTTCAAGGAATATGTCAACAAGCTTGATTAATAAGATATCAACATTATTAATATTTATTAATTAAAAGAGGAAGAATATGGCGAAAAAGAAGAGGAAGAATGGATTTTATTTTGATTACAGTCTTCTGTTTGTTCTTATATTTATAGTTGGCTTCGGACTTACTATGGTATATAGTACGAGTTCTTATACGGCACAGATTAATAAGGGCGATCCGGAATATTATTTCAAAAAGCAGCTTGCTTTTGATTTACTTGGGTTTGCTGTTATGTTTCTAATAGCCAGATATGCAGATTATCACTGGCTGAAAAGGTTTGCACCATGGATTTTTATAGTATCACTGCTTACAGTTGTTGCTGTTGTATTCTTTGGAAGTGAGAGCCACGGTGCCAAAAGATGGATATACATAGGACCTATAAGCTTCCAGCCGGCCGAACTTGTTAAAATCGCGGTTATTATAATGACGGCGGCGCGGATGTGCGCGGCGGGGACGAAGATAAAAACGGTCAGTAAGAATTTCAAGATATTTGCAGGATGTGCCATTTTGCCAGCAGCAATGATACTTGTAATTACATCCAACTTAAGTAGTGCGATTATCATATGTGGAATTGTGTTTATTATGTCGTTTGTTGCGTATCCTAACTACAGACTTCATGGTGGAATAGCAGCTCTTATAGCTGCAGGTTATGTCGGACTCAGGCAGGTACTTAAAAATGCAGTGGCATCAGGCAGTGCGCTCAGTGAGAATTTCCGTCTTGCAAGACTTTTAGTGTGGGTTAATCCGGAAAAGTATATAGATGGCAAGGGATACCAGACTATGCAGGGACTTTATGCTATAGGTTCTGGAGGACTATTTGGTAAAGGACTTGGAAAGAGCATGCAGAAGCTGGGTTTTATACCAGAATCACAGAATGATATGATATTTTCAATAATATGTGAGGAATTAGGACTGTTTGGTGCAATATGTGTAATACTCCTTTTTATAATAATGTTATGGAGAATTATATATATATCACAGAATTCACCAGACCTGTTTGGTTCACTTTTAGCAGTCGGTGTATTTGCACATATTGCTATTCAGGTAATTGTTAATATTGCGGTAGTAACCAATGTATTTCCTAATACGGGTGTAACATTACCATTTATAAGCTATGGAGGAACTGCAACGCTGTTTTTACTTGCTGAACTTGGAATAGTATTTAATATAAGTAGTCAGATTAGGTTGGAAAGATAGTATATGGCAAAAGTCAAAAAGAAGAAAAACGGCTTGCTGATATTTCTTATTATAGTAATTATCCTTCTTGTAGCGGGAATTGCGGGATATGTCTACTTTCAGGCAGATGAAATAACATATGTTGGCAGTTCCCACTATTCAGATCAGGAAATGAATGAGAAAATATTTGGAAGTGACAAGCCGAATGTAGTGCTTTATAAGCTGTTTGGGAATAAGAAAAAGACAATTCCATTCATACAGAAGTATGAAGTAGAGGTACAGGGACCAAGAAAGTTGTATGTAACTGTATATGAGAAGCCAGTTATAGGTTATATAAGATATATGGGCTGCAATATGTTCTTTGATAAGGATGGTATTGTAGTTGAAAGTTCGACAGAAAGCTATGATAAAGTTCCTGAGATAATAGGACTTAAGTTTAATGCTATCGTGCTTGGGTCAAAGTTAGATGTAGGGGATGATGAGATATTCAGACAGATACTTGACCTTACGCAGAGTTTTGATAAGTATGAACTTGGTGTGTCAAAGGTATACTTTGACTCATCGGATAGTGTAATACTGTATGTTGATGATGTAAAGGTGTATCTTGGAAAGAGTGATGATTATACGGACAAGCTTTTTGAGTTAAAGCAGATGGCATCAAAGTTTGCAGGGCTTAAGGGAACACTTTATATGCAGGACTATACAAAGGATAGTAATGCTATAATATTCAAAAAGGATGATAATTAGCGGATATACAGCATTAGAAAAATGTGAAGCATTTTTGATATCTGCTATGAATAATAGTGTATTGAATGAATAAAAAAACAAAAAAATAGTTGATATTTACTACGAAAAATTATATCATTATAGGTATGTATAAGTATAGAAGGAGGCAATAACCTTGTTAGAAATAATACAAAATGAATCTAATTTATCAGCAAAAATTATAGTCATCGGTGTTGGTGGTGCTGGTAATAATGCTGTAAATAGAATGATAGATGAAAGTATAACAGGTGTCGAATTTATCGGAATTAATACCGATAGTCAGGCACTTCAGTTATGTAAGGCTCCAACTGCCATCCAGATAGGTGAAAAGCTCACAAAGGGATTAGGTGCAGGTGCACAGCCTGAGATTGGTGAAAAGGCTGCAGAAGAGAACGTGGAAGAGCTTACACAGGCAATGAAGGGTGCAGATATGGTTTTTGTTACATGTGGTATGGGTGGCGGAACAGGTACCGGTGCTGCACCAGTAGTAGCTAAGATTGCAAAGCAGATGGGTATTCTTACAGTAGGTGTAGTTACCAAGCCTTTCAGATTTGAGGCAAGAACACGTATGACTAATGCTGAGGCAGGTATTGAGAAGCTTAAGGAGAGTGTAGATACACTTATTGTTATTCCTAATGACAAGCTTCTTGAGATAGTAGACAGAAGAACAACTATGCCGGAAGCTTTAAAAAAGGCTGATGAGGTATTACAGCAGGCAGTTCAGGGTATCACTGACCTTATTAATGTTCCTGGACTTATTAATCTTGACTTTGCTGATGTTAAGACAGTTATGGTGGACAAGGGTATTGCACATATAGGTATCGGTGCTGCTACAGGAGATGACAAGGCTATCGAGGCTGTTAAGCAGGCTGTTGCCAGTCCTCTTCTTGAAACAACTATCGAAGGTGCATCACATGTTATTATTAACATATCTGGTGATATCGGACTTGTTGAGGCGAATGATGCTGCAAGTTATATTCAGGAACTTGCCGGTGATAATGCAAACATTATATTCGGTGCGGTATATGATGAGAGTGCAACAGACAGTTGTACAATCACTGTTATTGCTACAGGAATAGAAGGTCTGAATGTAAATAATGCTATGGCAAAGTTTTCACCTAAGGCGCAGGCTCAGACACAGATGCCAAGACCAGCTGTAAAGCCTTCCTATACATACCAGCAGCCACAGGGAACAGAAGGTATGGGTACAACATCAATGCCTGACCCACTTCCAGGACTTAAGCAGCCAAATCCAGTGACAAGCAATGTAAAGCCTAATGGAATTACAATACCTACTTTCCTTCAGAAGAATAGAAAGTAATGAAGATTTAATTATTACATATATTAACAGGACAGAGTTATAGTGATATACTTTGTCCTGCTTTTTTGTTTTGGTTCTTTGTCAAGGGTGAGTGGGGTAAAAAAACATATTGGAAACCTGATGCTACAGTATCGGGTTTCTTTATTTTTAGTATATTTTCTATGAAAAAGTGGTGAAACACTTCTTATATTTTCTAAATTTTTTGATGTATTTTCTGATTTATGCATTATTAAAGTGATTTTTATGCATTTTTTCTAATACAGCCCTTTGTCCGACAAATTTTGCACCGACACTTATGTATACTCTAATTGTTCAAAAGATTTATATAATCTTTTATACAGAACAGAGAATGTAGTGATGTATGGGGGTGAGAGCGGATTGTAATATATATAGATATATTATTTGGAATTAATTATTGTATGGATTTGATTGTACTATTTATTGTAAACAGAATTATGCATTATTATGCATCTGTTGCAAGACTACTGCTTTCTTCCACTTTAGGCGCAGTATGGTCGGTCATTGCAGTGAGTTTTCCGGATAAATATAGGCTATTCGTTAATTTGTGCACATATTTTATTGTTAGCTGCCTTATGCTTGTGGTGATAAATAGTCCGTTAAGTATTATAAGGGCAGATAAGAGTAACATGGATAAGTATGCTTTAAGGAATTATTTTAAGGGACTGCTGAAGGGTATGATTGTTATGCTGTCTGTTGCCTGCCTTACAGGTGGCGTTATGCATATGGTTGTGTATTATACATATGCAGGATGGATAGTAAGAAATATACTGGTTACAGATGGTCAGCTTGTGTTTGCAGGGGGAGTGTCAGTGGTGGTGGTTATACTGCTTTCTAATATGCTTCGTATGCACAGGAGAGATATAAGTATATATAAAGTTACCGTTGTTATAGGTGATGAAAAGATTATGCTACAGGGAATAATAGACACAGGAAATCAGCTTGTCGATGTATATGCGGGTAAACCTGTAAATGTGATGGATAAATCATATTTTGAAGGTGTTCTTTATCAGATAAATGATTACGAGAGATTAAAGTATCATATTATACCATACACAACTATAGGTAATAATGAGGGGATGATAGAAGTTATTACATCGGATTGTATGTACATATCTAACAGTAATGAAACGAAGGCTTATAAGGGTGCGCTGATAGGACTTTCCGACAGGAAAGTATCGCAAAATGGGGAATATCAGGCACTAATCAATGGACATATGAGTTAATGCGAATGTAACAGACATAATAATCAGTCTTTGCATTGCAGGGCAGGAATATGTTGGCGGTGCATCCGTATTCCTGTGAGTGTAACAGCGCCGTAGAAATGAGGAGAGAAATGGTGATAAAAGTGGCAGTTGCAGATCGTTTTCGGTTTAAGATGGTACCATCTATAAGAAATCTTTATATGTTAGGAACAAGAGAGGTTCACTATATAGGAGGGGCAGAGGTATTACCGGCACCGCTTGATGCAGAGGAGGAGAAAAATGTACTGGCGATGTTAAAGACTGAAGATGACGATTATGCCAAGAAAATGCTTATAGAGCACAATCTTCGTCTGGTTGTATACATAGCAAAAAAGTTTGATAATACAGGGGTTGGAGTAGAGGATTTGATATCGATCGGAACAATAGGACTTATAAAGGCAATCAATTCGTATGACCGTGATAAGAATATAAAGCTTGCTACATATGCCTCAAGATGTATAGAGAATGAAATTCTTATGCACCTTAGAAGAAGCAGCAAGATAAGGGCAGAGGTATCCATAGACGAACCGCTTAACGTAGACTGGGATGGCAATGAACTTCTGTTATCAGATATTCTTGGTACAGATGATGATGTATGTTATAAGGATCTTGAAAATGAGGTTGAGATGAAGGCACTTAAAAATGCGCTCGGCAATCTGTCAGAGAGGGAGAGAATTATAGTCGATTTGAGGTATGGGCTTAGTGACAAGGATGGAGAGGAAAAAACACAGAAAGAGGTAGCAGATATGCTAGGAATATCCCAGTCTTATATATCAAGACTGGAGAAAAAGATTATAAAGAGGCTCAAGAGGGAGATGGTAAGGGCCTGTTGATTAAAATGGTTATTGTCAGGAGCCATGCATGGCATTTGGGGAATTGGCTCTTAACAGTAACTTAAAAAGTTATAAAATATTTCATATAATATAACATTTTGCTTGACATTCTCAGCCGTGTCTATGAAAATAGAATAGTATAGCTGGTATAAGGGGAAAAGGCTTTATATTTATTAAAACAGATATGGAAAGAATGATATGAAAAGTAATAATTCAGGAATTAGATGGCACAGAATATTTGGATTAGCCTCTATTATAGCAGTCCTTATATTTGCAGCTATGTTATATGCCGATTTTGGAACGTCAATAAGACCGGCAGCAGGTACTGGTAAAGCCACAGAAGATACTTCTGCTTCTGTGGGTGCTGCTAATGATATGTCTGGAAATGATACTGATACGAAAAAGCAGGGGGCGTCAGAAAAGGCAGTTGTGTGTATAGATGCATCACACGGTGGAACTGATACGGGACAGTATGATGGGAAGAATTATGAAAAAGACCAGGTGTTAGAGCTCGCTAAGCTTATTGAGAGCAATCTTAGTGCGTATGGTATAATTGTTGTTATGACAAGGACAGCAGATGAAAATGTAGATTATTCGGCACGGATTAAAAAGAGCAGTGCAGGAAAAGCAGCAGCACTTGTGTCACTTCACAGAGATGTTGCTAAGAAGAAAGGCACAAGCAGTGGTGTCAGCACGTGGATATATACATCATCGCCAAAGGACTCTAATAAGCTGGCAACGGATATAATAGATGCATTTAAGGAGATAGGTGTTGGTACAAATGGGGTGAATACAGGTACTCCAGATGATTCATCAAAGGATTATTACCTTAATCAGCATAGTTCATCAGCAAGCTGTATAGTTGAGCTTGGTAATATGTATAGCAGCGAGGATAACAAGCTGGTAACAACAGACAAGGAAAATACAGCTAAGGCAGTATCAGATGGAATTATAAAATACTTAGAACAGGCAGGTTATATTAATGGCTAAGATTAATCAGAAAAACATAAGAAACTTTTGTATAATAGCGCATATTGACCACGGTAAGTCAACTCTTGCGGACAGAATAATTGAAAAGACAGGTCTTCTTACAAGCAGGGAAATGCAGGAGCAGGTGCTTGATAATATGGATATAGAAAGAGAGAGGGGAATTACTATCAAGTCGCAGACAGTAAGAACTGTATACAAGGCGAATGATGGTGAGGAATATATATTCAACCTTATTGATACTCCGGGTCACGTTGACTTTAACTATGAGGTATCAAGGGCGCTTGCAGCCTGTGACGGAGCAGTGCTTGTAGTAGATGCGGCACAGGGTATAGAGGCACAGACACTTGCCAATGTATACCTTGCGCTTGACCACGACCTTGAGGTATTTCCTGTTATTAACAAGATAGACCTTCCAAGTGCAGAACCAGACAGGGTTAAGGATGAAATTGAAGATATTATCGGAATAGAGGCTCAGGATGCACCACTTATATCAGCAAAGAATGGTATTAATATCGAAGAAGTTCTTGAACAGATAGTAACCAAAATTCCAGCACCTACAGGTGATGCTGCTAATCCACTTTCAGCACTTATATTTGACTCATTATATGATGCGTATAAGGGGGTTATTATATTTGTAAGAATAGTAGAAGGTACTGTAAAGAAGGGTACTAAGATAAGGATGATGGCGACAGGTGCGGTTGAAGAAGTAGTTGAGGTAGGTTACTTCGGAGCCGGACAGTTCATACCTTGTGATGAGTTATCAGCAGGTATGGTTGGATATATAACAGCAAGTATCAAGAATGTTCAGGATACAAGAGTAGGTGATACAGTCACAGATAATGACAGACCAGTAGCAGAGCCGCTTCCGGGTTATAAGAAGGTTAATCCTATGGTTTACTGCGGTTTATATCCGGCAGATGGTGCAAAGTATCAGGACTTAAGAGAGGCACTTGAAAAGCTTCAGCTTAATGATGCTTCACTCCAGTTTGAGCCTGAAACATCTATAGCGCTTGGATTTGGTTTCAGATGTGGTTTCTTAGGACTTTTACATCTTGAGATTATACAGGAAAGACTTGAAAGAGAATATAATCTTGACCTTGTAACAACAGCGCCGGGCGTTATATACAAGGTGCATAAGACTAATGGTGAGGTTATAGACCTTACTAATCCATCTAATATGCCAGACCCATCAGAGATAGACTATATGGAAGAGCCTATGGTAAGTGCTGAGATTATGGTTACAACTGAGTTTGTTGGTCCTATTATGAAGCTTTGTCAGGAGCGCCGTGGTGTATACAATGGTATGGAATATATAGAACAGACAAGAGCACTTCTTAAGTATGACCTTCCGCTCAACGAGATAATATATGATTTCTTTGATGCGTTAAAGTCACGCTCAAGAGGTTATGCTTCATTTGATTATGAGATGAAGGGATATGAGAAATCTAACCTTGTCAAGCTTGATATTCTTATCAACAAGGAAGAGGTGGATGCGCTTTCATTTATCGTATTCGCAGGCAGTGCGGAGGAACGTGGAAGAAAGATGTGCGAGAAGCTTAAGCAGGAGATACCTAGACAGCAGTTTGAGATACCTATTCAGGCGGCTATCGGAAGCAGGGTTATAGCAAGAGAAACAGTCAAGGCACTTCGTAAAGACGTACTTGCAAAGTGTTACGGCGGCGATATTTCGCGTAAAAAGAAGCTTCTTGAAAAGCAGAAGGAAGGAAAGAAGAGGATGCGCCAGATTGGTAACGTAGAGATACCACAGAAAGCATTCATGAGCGTATTAAAGTTAGATGAAGAATAAAAACGAACTGGGGATATATATACATATCCCCTTTTGTGTACATAAGTGCATATACTGCGACTTTCTGTCATCGCCTGCTGATGTGCATACAAGAAAGCAGTATGTGAGGGCACTTATCAATGAAATATATCTTACCAGAGAGGGCAAATGTGCCAATAAATTAATTAAAAATGTATTGCAGGGCGATAATACATCATATGAGGATATGGAAGAACCGGCAGTTAATGGTCTGACAAGTGATTATGCGTTATATGATACTGTCTGTATGGCTGATTATGAAAAAACAATAATGCAGGAAGATATTTCAGGTTGTGTAGATGATATTAAATCTGAGAATGGGCATATAGTAACATCAATATTTATAGGCGGAGGGACTCCATCTGCCATTGATGCAGAGGATATAAGTGACATTTTAGATGCTGTAAGAAAGAATTATAATGTAAGTGATAAAGCAGAGATAACTATAGAATGTAATCCGGGAACTATGGATAAGAAAAAGGCTGTGATATACCGCAAAGCTGGCATAAACAGGATAAGCTTTGGCTTGCAGAGCACCGATAATAATGAGCTTAGGATGTTAGGCAGAATACACACATATGAGCAGTTTATGGAAAGCTATAAAATAGCAAGAGAGGCAGGTTTTGACAATATCAATATTGACCTTATGTCAGCACTTCCGGGTCAGACTATGGAGAGCTTTAAAGCTGTGTTAGAAAAGGCATTGTCGCTTGGAGCAGAGCATATATCTGTATACAGTCTTATAGTTGAGGAGGGAACGAGGCTGTCTGATAATATAGACAGTTTTCCACCAATACCGTCAGATGATGAGGACAGGCAGATGTATTATATGACAAAGGAAATGCTGTCTTCATACGGTTATGAACAGTATGAGATATCAAACTATGCCCAAAAAGGTTATGAGTGCAAGCATAACTTAAAGTACTGGGAAAGATGTGATTATCTAGGCTTTGGTATAGGTGCAGCTTCTTTGTATGGAGGCAGGAGATATACTAATATATCGGATATTGGCAGATATATGGATGTGTTGGCAGAAATTACAAATGCATTAGATAAGAGCTATGTAAATGAATTATTACAGATAAGAACAGATATGGAAGAACTGTCAAAGGAAGATGAGATGTCTGAATATATGTTTCTTGGTTTAAGAAAGACAAAAGGAATAGATATAACAGACTTCAAAGAAGAATTCGGAACCGATATAAAAGATATATTCGGTGAGGCAATCGAGGATAATATAGCCCGCGGACTTCTTATACATGACGGCAACTGCTTATACCTTTCCAAGAGAGGAATAGATATAAGCAATACCGTTATGTCAGATTTTATATTATAATAATGTCACTATTAGTGGTGCATAGTTACAGTATGCAATAATTGATGTTATAACTCGGGTGCTGCGATGAGTTTAGTAAACTGGCGTGGCGTTATTCCTGTAAATGTCTTGAATTCCCTCTGAAAGTGTGCCTGGTCAGAATATCCAAGACCAGATATGTAAGCGCTGTTATTCTGGCTGTTGTTGGAGAGCATATTGATAAGAACTGTCTGAAATCTTATCATTTTACAGTAGTCCTTAGGAGTTACACCAAGAGTTTCGTTGAACATCCTGAGGATATGTCTTTCAGAGTAACCAAGCTTTGTGGCAAGTTCTGATATGTGGATACATCCATAAGTCTTTTTAATGATATCAGTAAGAGTAATCATATTCTCTGGAATATAGCAGCACTGCTTGCTTTCAGAAAGAAAATCTTTAAACATGGCGGCGCGTGTATTAAGGTCGCTGTGTTTTTTTAGTTGTTGTATAAAACTGTATTCGTATGAGCTTTCTGTTGGCGTGTATTCAAATATTTCATCGGTCATACTGGATGGATATGTGTCAGCAGGGACTCCTTTTGCAAAGTAGGAACATATATCATCAAAGCATACACCAAAGTAGTGTTCATAATTTTTAAATGAATAATTTCGCCTTTTGGTTACAGGACCTATGCAGTAAAAGACAGCAGCATTATCAGAATGGTTGTAGCCCATTATCCATTGAGTGTGGGTTGATGGGAAAAGAACAGAGCTGTCGGGTACAATAGATTCTGAGCTTGTTTTATCCGCCTGATATATAAACATATTCGTGGAAACTGCATTTTCAGGATGTACATTTTTAATAAATATTGAGTCGACACTGACTTCAGGATTAAATATCATTGGCTGATATATGTGATTATTCATAAGTATTCTCCAATCTTTATATTATGTGGTGTTTATAAAATAATGATAAAACAAATATTAAAAAAGTCAATAAAAATGTCCGATTTTTTCAATAAATATCAAAAAAGAGTTGTATAATAATCAACATAATTGAAAAACAGAGAACACAAAGGCGTGTGACTACCAGATAGAGTAGTTGCATGCCTTTTTTCTTTGTCTGATTATATTCACACATAAAGACCTGAATCAAAGTGATGGTGATACAGGAATTTATATTACGGAAGGAATATCAGTCAAGGAGTTACGGCGCGGGTAATAAATGTTTATCTGTATTTCAGTTGTCTGATGAAATCTGATCACCTTCATTGGGCTTCCATATAAAAAAGGGAGGAAAAAGATATGGCAGTAGAACAGATAACGAACTTAATAAGTGAGCAGACATTTGGAATATGGTTCCTTATAGGTGCCGCATTGGTATTCTGGATGCAGGCAGGATTTGCAATGGTAGAAACAGGCTTCACAAGAGCTAAAAACGCAGGTAATATTATTATGAAGAACCTTATGGACTTCTGTATTGGTACAGTAGTGTTCATATTCATAGGATTTAGTTTATTACTCGGTGAAGATTTATTTGGTTTCATTGGAAAGCCTGGATTTGATATATTTACAGCTTATGATAATTTTGATTTTTCAAGTTTTGTATTTAACTTAGTATTCTGTGCAACAACAGCAACTATTGTATCAGGAGCTATGGCAGAGAGAACAAAGTTCCTTTCATATTGTGTATATTCAGGTGTTATATCAGCACTTGTATATCCAATTGAAGCACACTGGATATGGGGCGGCGGCTGGTTAGCACAGTTAGGCTTCCATGATTTCGCAGGTTCATGTTGTATACATATGGTAGGTGGTATCTCAGCTATCATAGGAGCTAAAATACTTGGACCACGTATCGGTAAGTTTGTTAAGGATGAGAAGGGTAAGGTAGTAAAGGTAAATGCGTTTCCCGGACACAGCATCCCTCTTGGAGCGCTCGGTGTATTCATATTATGGTTCGGCTGGTATGGCTTCAACGGCGCTGCTTGTACTACAATCGAAGATCTTGGATCAGTATTCCTCACAACAACAATAGCACCATCGGTAGCAACAGTAACATGTATGATATTTACATGGATTAAGTATAAAAAGCCAGATGTTTCAATGTGTCTTAATGCATCACTTGCAGGTCTTGTTGCTATAACAGCTTCTTGTGATGTAACTGATGCAAAAGGTGCTTTCGTTATTGGTATTGTAGCAGGACTTCTTGTAGTATTTGGTGTATGGCTTCTTGATTATAAGTTACATATAGATGACCCGGTTGGTGCCGTAGCAGTTCATATGATGAATGGTATCTGGGGAACAATAGCAGTTGGTCTTTTTGCAACAAGCAAGGCTCCAGGATATGCAATTGCTATGGAAAGTGGTGCAATCAAGGCAGAAGGCTTATTCTATGGTGGTGGTTTCACACAGTTAGGACTTCAGTTATTAGGTTTTGCATCAGTAGCAGCATGGGCAGTAATATGTATGACAATAGTATTCCTTGCTATTAAGGCAACTGTCGGACTTAGAGCTTCTAAGGAAGAAGAAATCAAGGGACTTGATATATGTGAGCATGGTCTTACAAGTGCATATGCAGGTTTTGAATTCGGTGCAGCAGGAATGCCAGATATAGATATAACATATGATGATGTTGTATCAGTTGGTTCAGAATCAGTTGAAAATGCAGTTCCAGCCATGGTTAAGACATCTTCTGATATACCAGATGACAAGAAGATTACTAAGGTTGAAATTCTTATGAAGCAGGAAAGATTTGAAGCTTTAAAGAAGGCTATGAACGATATCGGCGTAACTGGTATGACTGTTACACAGGTTCTTGGATGTGGCGCACAGAAGGGCGCACCTGAATACTACAGAGGTGTTCAGATGGAAATGCAGCTTCTTCCTAAGGTTCAGGTTGAAATGGTTATCTCTAAGGTTCCAGTTATGGATGTTATCAATGCAGCCAGAAAGGTTCTTTACACAGGTCATATCGGTGATGGTAAGATATTCGTATATGATGTTGAAAATGTTGTAAAGGTTCGTACAGGTGAAACTGGTTTTGATGCTTTACAGGGCGAAGATGATTAAAATATTGGATTAGAATTTATAAGGTGTGGATGTCAGATAATGATTTGGCATCCACACCTTTTTTGTGGTTGGTTGGTGGACTTCAATTTTTTATAATTTTTGTATGTTTTTAACTATATTATTGGTGAACAGATGATATAAGATACGGAATTATGGCACCAAATGAAATGTTTAAAATTATTCATTCACATTAAATACAAGAATATTGAGGAAAAAGCTATTCTTGAAATAATGTATTGATAACTATTGCCGATTATAATATATTTTAAATGATATGAGGTTGATGATTTCACAATTTCATTTAGAAAAATTTAAAACCTTAAGGCTTTTCATTTCGTCTAATTAAGTGAAAAGAAAAAATAACCAATGTAATCAAAGAAAAAGGAGAATAAAAAAATGGAAGAAATATTGTTTGGCATATTTGTATTTGCTTTGGCACAAGTAATGGGAGTATGTCTTTTGTCGATACCATTTGCAATATACGGGATGGTAAAGCGAAAGCAGGCGGACAAGCATAAGGAGGGAGCATTTCCATATATGAAGTATTATTCAATTGAGGAAGCACGTAAGTATGCACCTTATGTTGCAGTGTCTCTTGCTATGAAATTGGGTATACTGGAGGGATGTATCAATGTAGTTTCAGCTCTGATTTTATTTAGTGATTATGATGGAGCATTCGAATCAATACTTGCAATAATAGTAGCGGCCATTATACTGCGTATTGTTAATAAGTTTAAGAAAAAGAAGGAACTGCCATTAAAGGAGCGCTTTGGCGATGAATTCAAGTCAATGAAAAAGAAAATGTATATGATGGGAATTGGAGAATGGCTATGGATGATTCCATTGGCACTTACAGGTATTGGTCTGATAGCTATTGTGATTATGTTTCCTGTTATACAGAGTGCTGCAGAGAGCGATGAAGAAAGAAAACGAAGATATATGGATGAAGCAATGGATGATTATTGGTATGATAAATGATATAATAGATAGTATGTTGAATAATAAATAATTAACTATAAATGAGCAAATTCGCTAAGTTTTTTTCCTATCCCAGATGAATAAATCCTCCATTTTTAAAAGTGCCAATGGTATGTATGAAAGCCATTTACGGCAAAGGTGTTGATTTTTTCAAAATTCAGCCATAGTCAGACATAATAAAAAGGGAAGCGGTGGTGTATACATCATAAGATGCACTTGAAGTTTAATTGAGATAGTTCTTAGACTTTTCTTTAATAACCCAGCTATCCACAGACACGGATGTCTGTGGAAGTGAGATATGGGACAGGACGTCCCGTATCGAACGGTAGCGGCAACTGCCGCCACATATATGAAAAGTCTTAGAAATATCCAATCCACTTTCTGGTGACTGAAGCATTATTACTGAAACAACCCTCATTCCTTGTAGCGTCCGTAGAAGAAAAGCGGTAGCACATATATGCGCCGCCGCTTTCCTTTTTATTATGTCGTCCGTCTATTAAAAACTCATACCAGCAATCCCACTAATTATTAACTCCATGATGCACATCCTCCGTAGAAGGTGTGAGTGGCAGGAATGTATATCCATTTGCAAGACCCCACTGAATAATACGTTCAACAGCATTAACACTGAAGTTCTTAATATCATGCTGTAAAACCACCGATACATTGTGGCTCTTCATTCCATTTATAACATTCTGATAAACTGCATCTGTGCTTGTAGTTTCACCGGCATCACCGCTTGAAACATTCCAGTCAAAGTACTTATAGCCCTGGTCAGTAACATCTTTTGTAAGCTCGCTCATAATACCGCTGCAGTACTTCTTGCTGACAGTATTAGAACTTCCGCCAGGAAATCTTATAAGCTTAGGGCGCTCACCAGTCTGTGCATAGATAATGTCAGACATTTCATTTAAGTCTTCAAAATATGCGCTTGTGCTTGAATATATCTTCTGATAGTCGTGTGAAGCGCTGTGGATAGCTACTGTATGACCAGCGGCGGCTTCCTTGGCTATCATATCCTGATAACCGCTGTTTACATTCGTTACAAAAAATGTAACCTTTACATTATATTTATCAAGGATATCTAATAACTGCTGTGTAAATGCACCAGGACCATCATCAAAGGTCAGGTAGACAACCTTGCTGCCAGAATTAGATGTACTTGCCTGCTTGACGGCCTCAACATTAACAGTTCGTTCAATAGATGATTCATTGCCAAACTTATCGGTTGCAGCATAAGTCAATGTGTATGTTCCAGCATGATAAGTTGATAAATCTCCAGAAACGGTAATGCTTTCAGAAATGTCATTGCCGTAAGAGTCGGTAGCAGTACAGCCAGGGTCATCAAACTTGGTTCCAGCTTTGATAGTAATTTCAGCATCACCATTAAGTGTGAGTTCTGGTGCAATTCCGTTATTGTATTCTATTACACGCTGTACAGATGTTTTATTACCAGAGGAATCACTTACAGTATAAGTTATAACATTATCAGATTCCGTTTTAGTAACTTTACTTGTAATATCACCATCATAGTTGTCAGTAGCGGTAAAACCTTCTTCCTGATAGGTTTCGCCGGTTTTAGGGTAGTAGCCAGGTACTTCGTCTAGCTCGATGACAGGTGCCTGTGTATCAACTACTTTAACATCTCTTGTTTTTTTGGCTGAAAATATGCCTTTTTTTGCCTTATAATGAATGTGGTAAGTACCAAGCCTTGAAGTATCCACATTGCCGCTTATATCAACGGTCAGAGGTATATTTCTTGAGGCAAACATATTATAGGAGGCAACGGCTCCATCTTCATTATATGTTTCACCATATTCAATCGTTTCCTTTGCTTTACCGTTCAGACTGATATCGATATTAAAAAGTGAAAGAAACAATATAATAAGGAAGAGTAATGCAACAACTATGCCAGTAACAGTTATTACAAGTTTCTTATTCTTTTCAAAGAATTCTTTAGTAATCATAGGTCTAATCTCCTAACTTATTATTGTAGCTAAAGTATTATATTACTTTTTTTGAAAAAAATTAATACTTAAACGAAAAAAATCTTAAAAATTCTTAAGAAAAATATTCCAGAGATAAAATGCTATAAAATGTATCATCAGGAAAACAAGGATGAATGTGTTAATAATGTAACAATATTGGGTTAAAATGCATTAATTAAACAAATGGTAAATGATAAATCTGAACTTTAAAATAAAATATAAATCTTTTATGAAAAAAATATCATTTATTTGATAAATTACAAAATTACATACAATAGATTTGACATAATGACTTTACTTTTTTGTCGAATAATACTAAAATATTGATAAGAGAGATTATTATCTCATATTTCGATTAGGAGGTATATATAACAATGGCTAGAGAAAAACAGTCAATGGATGGTAATACAGCCGCTGCTCACGTTGCGTATGCGTTTACAGAAGTAGCAGGTATCTATCCAATCACACCTTCCAGCCCAATGGCAGACGTTGTTGACCAGTGGTCAGCAGCTGGAAGAAAGAATATTTTTGGTAATACAGTAAAGGTAACAGAGATGCAGTCTGAAGCAGGTGCTGCTGGTACAGTGCATGGTTCACTTGCAGCCGGTGCCCTTACAACAACATTCACAGCTTCACAGGGTCTTTTACTTATGATTCCTAATATGTATAAGATTGCTGCTGAACAGCTCCCTTGTGTATTTGATGTATCAGCTCGTACAGTTGCTACACAGTCACTTAACATTTTCGGTGACCATAGTGATGTTTATGCATGTCGTCAGACAGGTTTCGCTATGCTTGCTGAAACAAACCCACAGGAAGTTATGGACTTAAGCCCAGTTGCACATCTTGCAGCTCTTGATGGCAAGGTTCCATTCATCAACTTCTTTGATGGTTTCCGTACATCTCACGAGATCCAGAAGATTGAAAAGTGGGACTATGAAGACCTTAAGGAAATGTGCCCAATGGACAAGGTTGAGGAATTCCGTGCTCATGCACTTAATCCTAACAAGCCAGCTATGCGTGGTTCTCATGAGAATGGAGATGTATTCTTCCAGCATCGTGAAGCATGTAACACAGTATATGATGAACTTCCAGAAGTAGTAGAGAAGTACATGAAGAAAGTAAACGAGAAGCTCGGTACTAACTATGACTTATTCAACTACTATGGTGCTCCAGATGCTGACAGAGTTATCGTAGCTATGGGTTCTATCAATGACGTTGCAGAAGAAGTTATTGATTACTTAACAGCTAAGGGTGAGAAGGTTGGTCTTATTAAGGTAAGACTTTATCGTCCATGGTCATCTAAGGCAATCTTAAAGGTTCTTCCTAAGACAGCTAAGAAGATTGCTGTTCTTGACAGAACTAAGGAACCAGGCTCACTTGGTGAACCACTTTACCTTGATGTTGCTACAACACTTCGTGAAGCAGGTCTTAACGATATCACATTAGTAGGTGGTCGTTATGGTTTAGGTTCAAAGGATACTCCTCCTTCATCAGTATTCGCTGTATACAAGGAATTAGAGAAGGATGAGCCAAAGCACAGATTCACAATCGGTATTGTTGATGATGTTACTAACCTTTCACTTCCAGAGATTAAGCCAGCTCCTATTACATCAGCTCCTGGTACAGTAGAATGTAAGTTCTGGGGTCTTGGTGGTGATGGTACAGTTGGTGCTAACAAGAACTCTACAAAGATTATCGGTGACCACACAGATAAGTTTATTCAGGCATATTTCCAGTATGACTCAAAGAAGACTGGTGGTATCACAATCAGCCATTTAAGATTTGGTGATAACCCAATCAGAAGTCCATACTACATCAATCAGGCTGACTTCGTAGCATGTCATAATCCTTCATATGTTGTTAAGGGTTATAAGATGGTTCAGGATGTTAAGCCAGGCGGAATCTTCATGATTAACTGCCAGTGGTCTGATGAAGAACTTAACCAGCATATGCCAGCAGAAGCAAAGCAGTATATCGCTAAGAATAATATCCAGCTTTACACAATCAACGCTATTGATAAAGCTATTGAAATCGGTATGGGTAAGAGAACTAACACAATCTTACAGTCAGCATTCTTTAAGCTTGCTAACGTAATGCCTATCGATGAAGCTGTTGAATATATGAAGGCAGCAGCTAAGAAGTCATACAGCAAGAAGGGTGATGCAGTAGTTGAGATGAACTACAAGGCTATCGATGCTGGTGTTGACGCAGTACATAAGGTAGAAGTACCAGCAGACTGGGCAACAGCAGTTGATGATAATAAGCCAGTTGAGAGAACAGGTCGTCCTGCTACAGTTAAGATGGTTAATGAACTTCTCGACCCTATCGGCAAGATGGATGGTGACAGCCTTCCAGTATCAGCATTCAAGGATATCGCTGATGGTCAGTTTGAAACAGGCGCTTCAGCATACGAGAAGAGAGGAACAGCCGTTATGGTTCCTGAGTGGGATCCAGCAAGCTGTGTTCAGTGTAACAGCTGTGCATTCGTATGCTCACATGCAACTATCAGACCATTCATCCTTAATGCAGATGAACAGGCAGCAGCTCCATCACAGATTAAGCTTGCTGATTCTAAGCATGCAACAGACACAACAATGAAGTACACAATGTCAGTATCTCCATTAGATTGTATGGGATGTGGCGAATGTGTAACAGTATGTCCTAAGGCTGGAGAAGCTCTTAAGATGGTTCCACAGGAATCACAGGCAGCAGAGCAGCCAGTATTCGATTACCTTGTTGCTAACGTAGGTAAGAAGGATATTAAGCCAGCATTAGTTAATACACCAATCGGTTCTCAGTATAACCAGCCACTCCTTGAATTCTCAGGAAGCTGTGCAGGTTGTGCAGAAACATCTTATGCTAGATTAATTACTCAGTTATTTGGTGAGCAGATGTATATTTCAAACGCAACAGGTTGTTCTTCAATCTGGGGCGGTCCAGCAGCTACATCACCATATACAGTAAATAAGGATACATTAAAGGGACCAGCTTGGTCTAACTCATTATTCGAGGATAATGCAGAACATGGTTTTGGTATGTATCTTGGACAGAAGGTTCTTCGTGACCAGGCTATCGCTAAGATAGAAGAAATGGCTGCATCTGAGAAGGCTTCAGAAGGCTTTAAGGCAGCAGCAGCTAAGTACCTTGAAACAAAGAATGATACTAAGGCTAATACACCAGCTACAGAAGCTCTTATCGCAGAACTTGAAAAGGCAGCAGCAGATGGATGCCCAACAGCTCCAGAAGTACTTGCTAAGAAGAACTACCTTGCTAAGAAGTCTGTATGGATCTTCGGTGGTGATGGTTGGGCTTACGATATCGGTTTCGGTGGTCTTGACCATGTACTTGCTTCAGGCGAGAACGTAAATGTTATGGTATTCGATACAGAAATGTATTCTAATACAGGTGGACAGGCTTCTAAGGCTTCTAACATCGGTGAAGTTTGCCAGTTCGCTGCAGCTGGTAAGGAAATCGGTAAGAAGTCACTTGCTGAAATCGCTATGAGCTATGGCTATGTATATGTAGCACAGATTGCTCTTGGTGCTAACCCAGCTCAGGCATTAAAGGCTATCGAAGAAGCTGAAAACTACAATGGACCATCATTAATCATTGGTTATGCTCCTTGCGAACTTCACGGTATCGCTAAGGGTGGTATGAACCACTGCCAGGATGAAATGAAGAAGGCTGTTAAGGCTGGATACTGGAACCTCTTCTCATTCAACCCAGCATTAAAGGCTGAAGGAAAGAATCCATTTACATTAACATCTAAGGCCGGCGATGGCTCATATCAGGATTTCCTTAACAATGAAGCACGTTATACACGTCTTGTTAAGCCATTCCCTGAAAGAGCAGAAAGACTCTTCGCTAAGTCAGAAGAAGTTGCTAATGAGAGATTCGAGCACTTACAGAGACTTGTTGAATTATACAAGTAATTGACTTATATAGTTGATATCAGAAGCACCCGGGAATAAGCACAGGCTTATAAGTTTCTGAGTCAGATGTGATAAACACCCCGTCATATATCCAGTTTGGGTATGTGGCGGGGTGTTTTTTATTTATGTTGGTGGTTCACAAGACATATATATTTGTGTATAATATAAATGATACCAGGGGCAAAAGGTCTAAACCCACATGAGCTTGCTCATAGGTGGGTGAATGACCTTGTGACCCGCCCCAATATGAGCATAAAAGTGGGATGATAATCCCGCGATATGCGAATATTGGTAGAATTGTTGGAGTGCGTAGCACGGAACAATTCGTAGGTATCATACATAGTTGGGGGTGACCCCAATATCATATAAGTAAGAAAAACGTGAGTTAAACCTCTGAATATACGAAATGGGGTGATTTATATGGGAAAGAGTACAATTAAGAATAAGAGAGCTGAGATTATGGTTATAGTCATAAGTGCAGTTCTTGTAGCAGTTATTTTTACAATGCTTATTAGATTTAATAAGAATAAAGAATTTGTATATAATAAGCATCTTGATGAAACAGTTATAAGTATCGATGATGAAAATATCACTCTGAAAGAATTTTCTTATTATGTATACATAGTAGAAAAACAGGTAAATGATATGGCGATAAAGTATAATCCAGATGATACTAATGAATTTTGGAATACATATTTTAAAAATTCTCTTGACAGTGTGTTCACAAGGGATTATGCTAAACAACTGGCGAAAGATTTATGTGAGTATGATTATATAATGGAAAAAGAAACCGCTGTGCATAATCTGTATGTTACTGAAAGCGAGAAGGACTCATTAAGGACTGAAGCAAAGGATACATATAATGATTTCACACAGAAGGCAAAGGATAATACACAGCTTAGTGAAGATGATATATTTAATATATTGTGCCGTAGAAAGCTTGCAGAGAAGTATGCTATAAGGGCGGCAACACAGGTAAAAGCCGATGGTTTTGAGGGTGACAGTTCATCTCTGCTTGATTATGATGGAGATTATTATAAAGAAATAATCAAAGCGAAGTACAATATCACAGAGAATGAAAAACTGTTAGATAAAATAACTATGGGCAGGATTACGGTCAACTAATACAGGCAGAAAAGCATTTCCAGATGCATAATCAGATACATGTATAATAAAGCCTTTAAAAGCTAGCAATATTATTATAGAATACGTGTGCTATATGGCACAGAAAGAGGGTTCTGATGACAAAGGATATGACAAAAGGGTCGCCTTTTAAGCTTATTCTTGGATTTGCATTTCCTATGCTTCTGGGTATGCTTTTCCAGCAGTTTTATAATCTGGTTGATACTATGATTGTTGGTAAGACACTTGGTGTATCAGCTCTGGCAGGTGTCGGGGCAACAGGTTCAATTAACTTTATGATAATCGGTTTCTGTATGGGTATATGTAACGGGTTTGCAATTCCCGTTGCGCAGCAGTTCGGTGCAGGAAAGTACAGCGAATTAAGAAAATATGTGTTTAACGGTTATATATGTAGTGCAGTGTTTGCAGTAGTTATGACGGCACTTTCAGTAGTCTTCTGTGCGCCTATATTAAGACTTCTCAACACACCAGATGATATATTTATGCACGCATACAATTATATAGTCATAATATTTGCAGGAATACCAACAGTATTTTTGTATAATATAGTATCAGGAATAATCCGTTCACTTGGTGACAGCAAGACTCCGGTATATTTCCTTGTGTTATCGTCAGTTATTAATATAGTACTTGACTTTATCCTTATCATATATGCAAAGATGGGGGTGGCTGGTGCCGGAATTGCCACAGTTATATCACAGCTTGTATCCGGAGTTGGCTGTACTATATATATGTATAAGAAGTTCGACATTTTAAAGGCGAACAGACAGGAAAATGTTGTAAGAAAAAGATATGTTGTCAATCTGTGTTATATAGGTGTGCCTATGGGATTACAGTATTCCATAACAGCTATCGGAAGTACTATACTTCAGTCTGCTGTAAATGGACTTGGTTCTTCATATGTTGCGGCTATGACAGCAGGTTCTAAGATGTTCAACTTTACATGCTGTCCGTTTGATGCACTCGGTTCGACTATGGCTACTTATGGTGGTCAGAATGTCGGCGCGGGTAAGATAGACAGGCTTGGCAAGGGTATCAGGGCTGCTATGATAATAGGTGCAGTATATAGTGTCGTGGCACTTGTAGTCCTATTCTTTACAACAGATTATATTGCACTTCTTTTCGTGGATGCGGCAGAAGTAGAGATTATACGTCTTACAAGAAGATTCATACTTGCATCGGCATTATTCTATATACCTCTTACAGGTGTCAATGTATACAGATTTTGTATACAAGGTATGGGATATTCAGTATTTGCGATACTTGCCGGTGTATTTGAAATGCTTGCAAGAACACTTGTTGCAATATTCCTTATACCAGTTATAGGCTTTAATGGCGCATGTCTTGCCAATCCGGCAGCGTGGATAGCGGCCGATATATTCCTTATTCCGGCGTTTATACATTGTTGTAATAAGCTTAAGGTAAGACATGGGATGAAAGAGGTAAAGGCAGCGAAGCAATAAAAAGCCTTAACCGTTATAGTTAAAAAGATTAACGTATAACTCTGATGGTAAAATATATCATAACGTAGCAATAATGGTTAATTTACATGAATAATTAAGCAATATGTTTTTTATAGTATGGACAAAATTATGCAAAATTTTAAGTTTGCTTATTTGTCCATGATTAAATAATTAATATATAAGTAATATATTTAATATAGCATATTTGTAAAAAGAAAAGGAGATTATGGAGATGAGTGAGGTTAAGAGTATAGACGTAGAAGAAAATCAGTTTGCATACAGATATGATACACAGCTTCTTATTGATAAGAGGGATAAAGACCTTGATGAGGATGAGATAGTTGACTACATAACAAACAACATAGAGGGTAATTGTCTTATCGCAGTTGGTGATGAGGATATGATTAAGATACATTTTCACACTAACAGACCTTGGGATGTATTAAAGTACTGCAATACAGTTGGTGAGATATATGATATAGTTGTCGAGGATATGATTCGCCAGTCGGCTGGACTTCAGGGATAATTAAGTTATTCAATATATGATTATAAAAAATAATATGAAGTTATAAAATAACAAATTTAAAATGTTGCATAATTATATCCGATTTATAAAGATATATTTTTGTAATCTATTAGAATGTATCTGTATGACAAATAAAAAGAGTTAGTTCTTATCTTTGTCTAAGATATATTTAAATAAAAATACATTTTAGTAATGCAGATAAAATTATTCAATACAGGAATAAAATCACGCTAATAAGGCATCTTAATGTTATAGTTATTGTTTCAGTGCTGATTGGAATATTAAATATGGCGTTGTGCAGTAATTAATTATCTTGTTAAGATGGATTGAGAGGATGCCTATAATGAGTGATTTTAGCTGTGATGTTAAAGAAAATATTAAAAGGTTGGAAACCAGTCTTAACGTGGAACGTAATTTTGATATACTTCAGAGAGAAGTGGTGATTGCGGGGCGTAGGGCTGGTTTTTTCTTTATAGATGGTTTCGTGCAGGAGGATACAGTAGAAAAGCTTATACAGTTTTTTTATTCTTTGAAAGAATCGGACATGCAGAGCCTTGATACATTTTTGGAAAAAGGAATGCCTTACACGGAGGTGTCAAGAAGCAGTAATATTGATAATGTTATCACGCAGTTCTTGTCGGGAGTATCTATTATGACGATAGACGGTTTCGATGAGTGTCTGTTAATAGATTGCAGAACATATCCGATGCGTTCAGTATCAGAGCCGTGGAAAGACAGGGTGTTAAGAGGTTCAAGGGATGGCTTTGTGGAAACGCTTGTATCCAATGCAGCATTGTTAAGAAGAAGAATACGCGACCCAAGATTTTCGATGGAATTATATGGCATTGGAAGACGTTCACGTTCAGATGTTGCGATATGTTATATATCTGACTCCGTTGACCAGAGTATTCTTGACAGGATGAGAAGTCTTATACAGTCGATAGATGTGGATGCGCTAACTATGAATATAGAAAGTCTTGCGGAGTGTATGTTTACACATAAATGGATTAACCCATTTCCAAAGTTTAAATACTCGGAACGCCCTGATACTGCGACAGCAGCCATACTTGACGGGAATATTGTAATTATGGTCGACAATTCTCCCGCGGTTATGATAATTCCGGCATCTATCTTTGATATTATAGAGGAGGCGGATGATTTTAACTTTTCGCCTATGATTGGCTCATATCTTAGAATTACGAGATTTTTCTTCTCTATAGTGACGTGGATATTAACTCCGTTGTGGCTGCTTCTTGTAAATAATCCTGAATGGGTTCCAGAATTTATGAAATTCATTCTTATAACAGATGATATAACCGTTCCGGTACTTTTGCAGCTTCTTATACTTGAGCTTGCAGTTGATGGTCTTAAGCTTGCGGCAGTCAACACACCTACTATGTTATCCACTCCTTTGAGTATTGTAGCAGGTATTGTTGTCGGTGAATATGCAGTGAGCTCAGGCTGGTTTAATCCGGAGTCACTTCTTTATATGGCGGTTGTAACAGTAGGAACTTACGGACAGACAAACTTTGAGATGGGTTACGCATTTAAGTTTTTAAGAGTTCTTACGCTCATACTTACACAGATATTTAATCTTGGCGGATTTATTGCCGGAGTTGTAATCTCAGTGCTTATGATAGCATTTAACAGGACGATAACCGGAAAGAGTTATATATATCCGCTTATTCCATGGGATGGGAAAATGCTTAAGAGGAAGGTGTTCAGGGTGAGGCTGCCGCATAGTTATAAATAAAATTAATTTTGAATAAAATTTTTGATGTGTATAAAAGTTAGATTAAATAAAATGCAAAACAAAAGAGGATAGTAAATTTAGTGTTCCTTATATATCATAAATAAAATTGGATTTATTAATTTTGATATATGAGGTACACTATTTACGTATGTTTATAAATGGATATTGTTAATGTGTATAATAAATTTATTTGTGGAATTTAATAATATCATTTGGTGTACAATCTAATATATTACAAAGTTGTTCTAATGTATTAATGGTAATTCCTTTATTGTGCTTTAAATTATTTATTGTTCTTGGATTTATATTATGTTTATTAATCAATGTGTAAGTTGTTATATTTAATTCTTTCATTTTTTTCCATAGTGGTGAATAATCAACCATATTATATAGCCTCCTTTAGTTATAATTCTAAAAGGAGGAATATGTCTTGCATATACTGAAAAAAGTATCTATATATGAAAGATAGTTCAAAAAAATAATATAAAAACTACTTGAATATAGATACAAAAGTATCTATAATAATTTTGAATGAATTATAAAATAAAACTAAGGAGAAACGATTGGAAAGCATAATAAGTAAATTTAAATCAAATAAAAAATTAAGGATAATTACAGTATTTATAATTATTATTTTAGTTATGGCAGTGATATTTAGTTTATTTTTTAAATGGTCACGAGAAAGCAAAGAAATCATTGGTAAATGTGCATATGACATAGAAAATGCAAGCACAGATAATGAAATAGAAACATTGCTTGGAAAATTAAATGGTTTTAATAAAAAAACAGTTATAAAACAATTAAATAAGGATTTAATTACTGAAATAAATGAATATAAAAATAATTCAGAATATGATAATGAATTTTATTCAAAATTATCACGTCAACTAAACAAGTATAATAAATATAATTTGATAAGTGAAAAAACACAAAGAGAACTACCGGATTATAAATATGTATTAAATGAGATGGAGTTTTCATATGGTTTAAATGATATAAAAAGTTATTTTGAATCATTACAAAATATGGGGATAGAAGATCAGGATTCAATTGATATATTATATAAAATTATAGAATCACATCAAAAATATAATGAAGCAGAACGGTTTTATATGGAAAAAACATATAATAATGCACTTTTAAAACTTGAAGAACTTGATATATATGAAAAAGATGTCAATTTGAAAAATAAGGCAGATGATTTGACAAAAAAAGTGTGTGAATCATATAGAAAAACTATAAAAAAAGAACTTGATAGTCTTTATAATAACAACGATTTTACAAGATTATTTCAAACAATAAATATATATAAAAATATATTTCAAGATGAAGGTGAAAAACTTGAAAAGGAATATATTGGTAAATGTGAGGTGAAATTAGATAATAAAATCAATGTTAAAGATTATAAATCGGCTTATGAAATTTCAACTATTTTATATTCAGTTGATCAGAATGAAGATAAAAGAAAGTGGTATATTAAATGTTTAAAGGATTATGCGGAAAATCTTATATATTCAGGCAAGATAGATAATGCAAGAAGAATAGTGGAAAGACAAGTATCCGATTATCCTGATGATGAAGAAATAAAGGATTTAAAAATAAAACTGGAAATGGATTATTGGAAAGTTAGGTATTATTTATATCTAAAAGAGAATATAAATTCAAATGTCAGTTTTAAAATTCAAGAAGTTAAAGGAATCAGTGCTCCTATTTTGGCAATATATTCAGACAATAATTTATCATTCTATTGCATAAATGGTGATAATATGATATCTGCAGGATCTATAAGAGATTGTATTTATTCAAATGATGAATATTATTATTGTAAAACATATAAAGAAGAAAACACATATTATAGTGATATAAAAAAAGAAATTATTTATCAGTATTCGTTTGATTCTAGTGGAAGTATAAATAAAAACAATACATATATACATACTTATAAATTTAGTTATGATAAAGTTAAAAATGAAGTGATAGATGAAAGTGATATTTATACTTGTAATGACAATGAAATAAGTCAATCTGAATATATGTCAATGAATAATGAGATTGAAAATAGAATTATGAAAAATTTCACAACTATAACAGAAGATAATATAAATGAAATACTTGTGAATGACAAATGGAAAGAACTCAATTAATATGCAAATGAGAGGAAAATATTATGAATAAGAAAAAAATAATTATTGTGATAAGTGCAATAGCGGCATTATTGTTAGGATTTGGAATATATAAAGGGGTAACATATATAAAAAGTTATAATCAGTTAAAAGAAATAAATGAAGACAATAAGGAAAATGAAACAATAAAAGAAAAAGCTACTATTAAAGAAGTTACATCAGAAAATGTAACTGAGGACGATAAAAATAAAGTTACATATAATGGAAAGAAATATTCTGTGGATAATGAAAGCTTCTATAGTTACCAATCTGCTTACAGAGCATTGTTATTAATAGAACAGTCAACAAAGTCTAATATACATTATTATTTTTTAGATGATATTGATAATAGTAATGGAGTACCAGAATTGATAATAGTAAGGGGAAATACAGAAAATGAATTGGAATTATGCATATACTCATATGATGATGTGGAACATACTCAATATTTAGTTGGATGTTACATTGCACCTTATGCACAAGTATATGATAGGGCAAATATGCCGGGGTTAGCAATTATAGCTACATATGGAGATAAAGAAGATATTAAAGATTTGACAATAAAAAATCATGTATTGACAGAAGTTACAACAGATGATCCGCAAGAAGCGATTAAATATTACAAAGGAACTGAAAAAATAGCTACATATCAGGTTGATGATTATACACCATTAGAAACTGAAAATAATAATAAAAAATTTGAAGATGTTATAGCTGTAAATGCAGCAAATGCAACATATAGGGAGTGTTATTCACTTCAATTACAATATGAGAAATACAATAAAAATAATAGGATTGCATGTTATTATGTTTATGATATGGATTCAAATGGAATACCAGAATTAATTGTTGTTAAAGGTAAATCAGGTGACACTATGCACACATATGTATATTCGTATGATGATATTTTGCATACAAGTTATTTTGTAGGAGAATATTTTACACCATTAGGTAACATATATTCTACATACAATAAAGAGGGAATAACTGTGCACTCGTCACTTCATGGTATAGAAACATATACAGATTTAAAAATTCAAAATAAACTATTAATAAATAATACATGCGAAGATATTGAGAATTTTAAAAGACATAAGGCAGAAACAGAACTTAAAATGTATGATATAGACACTTTATATCCTTTTGAATATTAAAACCTTATACAATCGGCGAAAATAGTTTATATAATTTTTCTAATTAATTCCACATTTATTAATGGTAATTCTCTATGAATATGATACACTAATAACTATCGGATGAATGTCAGGTATAAATATGCTTATATATGGAATGATTGGGCGTATTTATATCTGGATGTATGTTAGTATTATTCTTAGTGTGAGTTATGGAGGAATTATGAGTAAGGTAATTGGAATCGATCTTGGTACAACAAATAGCTGCGTGGCAGTTATAGAAGGAGATTCGCCAACAGTTATTACGAATAGTGAGGGATACAGAACCACGCCATCGGTTGTCGCATTTACTAAGAATAAGGAGAGACTGGTGGGAGATGCCGCAAGAAGACAGGCATCGGTTAATTCGGACAGAACCATATTCTCCATAAAAAGACATATGGGAACGGATTACAGGAAAAAGATAGACGGCAAAGCATATACACCACAGGAAATATCAGCCTATATACTTATGAAGTTAAAAAAGGATGCGGAAGGCTTTCTTGGTGAAGAGGTGACGGATGCAGTTATCACTGTGCCGGCATACTTTAATGATGCGCAGAGACAGGCAACTAAGGATGCAGGTAAGATAGCAGGGCTTAATGTCCTCAGGATTATAAATGAGCCAACAAGTGCAGCGCTTGCATATGGACTTGACAACGGCAATCCCCAGAAGGTGCTTGTGTATGACCTTGGCGGTGGAACATTTGATGTATCAGTTATTGATATAGGAGATAATGTTATCGAGGTTCTTGCAACATCTGGAGATAATCATCTTGGTGGTGATGACTTTGATGCGCGTATTGTTGATTATCTTGTTGGAAGATTTAAGGAAACAGATGGAATTAATCTTGCTAAAGACCCGGCAGCTATGCAGAGATTAAGGGAAGAGGCTGAGAAGGCTAAGAAGGAGCTTTCGTCAGCTATGAATGCGAATATTAATCTTCCATTTATTGCTGTGGCTAAGGATGGACCACATCATATGGATATGAATATTACAAGGCAGAAGTTTAACGAGCTTACAGATGACCTTGTAGATAAGACAGTCATTCCTGTTGAAAATGCGCTTCACGATGCAGGACTTAGCAAGAGTGATATAGGTATGGTGCTTCTTGTCGGCGGTTCTACAAGAATTCCGGCAGTTCAGGATAAGGTAAGACAGATTATGGGTAAAGAGCCATCAAGAAATCTTAATCCTGATGAGTGTGTAGCACTTGGTGCGGCAGTTCAGGGCGGCAAGCTTGGCAATCAGCTTAAGCCGGGTTCAGCGGCATCGGAGATTATACTTATGGATGTAACTCCGCTTTCACTTTCTATTGAAACTGTCGGAGGTATATCGAGCAGGCTTATAGAGCGTAACACAACTATTCCGACACGCCACAGCCAGATATTTACAACGGCTGGCAATTTCCAGACATCTGTTGATATCAAGGTGTTTCAGGGTGAGAGAAGATTTACAAGGGACAACAAGCTTCTTGGCAACTTCAGACTGAGTGGAATAAAGAGAGCTATGGCAGGTGTGCCACAGATTGAGGTAACATTTGATATAGATGCGAATGGTATTGTAAATGTATCAGCGAAGGACTTAGGAACTGGAAGGGAGCAGTCGATAACGATAACTTCAAGTTCTAATATGTCGGAAGAAGAGATAGAGAGAGCCAAGTGGGAAGCTGAGGTGTATGGTGCGCAGGACAAGCAGAATGAAGAGTTCTGCAACTCACGTATAGAGGCAGAAAATACACTAAGAAGGGCAGAAGGTGAGTACAGCCAGAATAAAAAGGTCTGGGATAAGCCTAAGAAAAAGGCTGTCAAGGAGGCTATGAATGTCACAAAGAGGCTTATCTTAAAGACAAAGCCAGAAAAGATGGATGCCCAGTCAGCGGCAGCGCTTGATGAAGCAAGGAATAATCTTGAAAATGTTTTGAATAATTAATAGAAATCCAGAAAAAGTTAAGTTAAGCTTTTTCTGGATTTTTGTATAAAGTGTAAGATTATGGTGAGATTATTAAAAATAATGATGACATAACTAAGGAAAGGCTATATAATAAAAATAATTATTATGCAGATTAGGAAAGGATATGCTAAAATGTTAGAATGTAGTTCTCTTTTTGAGTCTTCAAAAAAATATCAAAAAAAATATCCTAAACAATATCCTAAGTTAGAAAAGCATGGCATTGTTAGAATAGAATTTAATGGTAAGTTTGACAGCATTCAAATAAATAAAATCATATCAGATATACAATTTATTATTAAAGTGTATAAAAGAGGATGTAAAAAGATAGTTTTTATTTGTAATGGCATATTTGAACCCAAAGACATGTTTGTGTATGTATTATTTGAAATATTTATATATACATTAAGATGTAAATATGATTATGAAATAGCGATTTCGATAGAACAGGCTATAATTTTACTTTAATAGTAAAAAAGGAGGAAAATAAAAATGCATGATGTTAAGGTGTATTTGGAGTTTGATAAAATGATTACAAGTTTGGCAGGTAATCGTTTGGGAAGGGAAGTGTATAAAAAACAAATAGCTGATAAAATGACAGATAAGGGAGTTTTGGCTATATTACCAGAATATATAGAGGATATTGCTAGTTCATTTTATGAAGGTATATTTGCTGAATTAAAAGAAAAATATGGTACGGAACGAGCACATGAATTGCTATCAATTTATACAAATAATGAATATATTAACAATAAAATGAATGACATTAGAGAAACATATGGGGTATAAATATGCAAATAGAGGCAGTAGGAGGGGTAATAGAATTATCTGACAAAATTTCATTGGTTGCTTTAATAGTGGCTATTTTGTCATTTGCAATATCGATTATTAGTATATATGTGCAAAAAAAGCTTAATACCATCAATTTGGATGCAAAGTATTATGAGCTTATTTTTAATCAATTTATATTGGATAAAATACCTAATAAAATGTCTTTAATAAAATTTGATTCGAAAGGTAAATTGGATTCAAGTTATAAAAGTTTAAATAGCGTTATGATGGAAATGGTGCGTAAAGCACGATATTTTTCGTTTGTAAATCCTAAGTTTTATAAAGGATTGTCAGATAGAACAAAAAAATTAGATGAATTATTGGTTGATATTTCAAGCAAAACATATATTAATATTATAGACCAAAACAAGGAAATAATTAGAATAGAAGATGCGGTGAGTAAAATAATAACTTATATAAATAAGCATCATTCACAAATATAAACATTAGTACAGGATAGGAGAAAGATAAGGTGGCAGCAGGTTCAACATTTGGAAATATATTTAAGATAGCGACCTGGGGTGAATCCCATGGAGAAGGACTGGGTGTGGTTGTGGATGGATGTCCAGCGGGTATTCCTTTATGTGAAGAGGATATACAGAAGTTTCTTGACAGAAGAAAACCGGGACAGTCTAAGTTTACTACACCAAGGAAGGAAGATGATAAGGTGAGTATACTGTCAGGTGTATTTGAAGGCAAAACGACAGGAACGTCTATATCAATGGTGGTATACAATAAAACACAGCGTTCATCTGATTATTCAGAGATTGCTAACTACTACAGACCCGGACATGCGGATTACACATTTGATGAGAAATATGGTTTCAGGGATTACAGAGGCGGCGGAAGAAGCTCAGGACGTGAAACGATAGGAAGAGTGGCAGCAGGTGCTGTTGCTATGAAGGTTCTTGAAGCACTTAATATCAGCGTGAGTGCGTATGCATCAAGAATAGGCGGTATAAGCATTGATTATGATAAGTTCGATATAAAAGAACGTGATAATAATGCATTTAATATGCCTGATAGTGAAGCGGCAGCAAGGGTAGAAAAGTATGCTGGTGAAAAGATACAGGAGAAGGATTCTATCGGTGGTATAATAGAGTGTGTTGTAACGGGTATGATGCCGGGAGTTGGTGATCCTGTGTTTGAAAAGCTGGATGCCAATCTTGCAAAGGCTGTTATGTCAATAGGTGCGGTTAAGGGCTTTGAAATAGGAGATGGCTTCGCAGCAGCTGATAGTACAGGAAGCTCTAATAATGACAGTTTTACAATAAAGGATGGCAGGATAATAAAGAAAACTAACCATAGTGGCGGAGTGCTTGGTGGTATGAGTGATGGTTCTGATATAATATTCAGGGCAGCAGTTAAGCCAACGCCATCTATAGCGGCAGTCCAGCAGACAGTCAACAAGTCAGGTGAGGATATTGAGATATCAATAAAAGGCAGACACGACCCTATGATAGTGCCAAGAGCTGTAGTTGTAGTTGAAGCTATGACTGCGTTGACACTTGTAGATATGATATTAGGTAATATGACATCAAGAATAGACAGAATAGTTGATTTCTACAAAAGATAGATAAAAGACTGCTTTCTATATAGATTATGGAATGATATATCAAAGAAGAATAAATTGGTAGAATAACTAATAAAAAAGCTGAATTATAGAAATAAGATAAGAAGGAAAAGAGAAATATGTATAAAATATTAAAAACAGATGGAAGAGCTAAAAGAGCAGAATTCACAACAGTTCATGGAACAGTTCAGACACCTGTATTTATGAATGTTGGAACTGTTGCAGCTATAAAAGGCGCAGTTGCTACAACAGATTTGCAGGAGATTGGAACACAGATAGAATTATCAAACACATATCACCTTCATGTAAGACCAGGTGATAAGCTTATAAAGGAACTTGGAGGACTTCATAAGTTTATGAACTGGAATAAGCCAATACTTACAGATTCAGGTGGATTTCAGGTGTTTTCGCTTGCAGGACTCCGTAAGATTAAGGAAGAGGGAGTTACATTCCAGTCACATATAGATGGACATAAGATATTTATGGGACCCGAGGAAAGTATGCAGATACAGTCTAATCTTGGTTCAACTATAGCGATGGCATTTGATGAGTGTGCGCCTGCAAAGGCTGACAGAAAGTACATCATCAACTCCGTTGAGAGAACTACAAGATGGCTTGAACGCTGTAAGAAAGAAATGAACCGACTTAACTCGCTTGAAGATACTATTAATAAGAGCCAGATGCTTTTTGGTATCAATCAGGGTGCAATATATGATGATATAAGAATTGACCACGCAAAGCGCATATCAGAGCTTGACCTTGACGGATATGCAGTTGGTGGTCTTGCAGTAGGTGAGTCACACGAGGAAATGTATCACGTGCTTGATGAGGTTGTTCCATATCTTCCACAGAATAAGCCAACATATCTTATGGGTGTTGGTACACCAGCCAATATATTAGAGTCAGTTGACAGGGGTATCGACTTCTTCGACTGCGTATATCCATCAAGAAATGGACGTCACGGACATGTGTATACAAAGCTTGGAAAGATTAATCTTTTCAATGCAAAGTATGAAAAGGATACAGCACCTATCGAAGAGGGGTGTCAGTGTCCTGCTTGTAAGAATTATTCAAGAGCCTACATAAGACATTTGCTTAAGGCTAAGGAAATGCTTGGAATGAGACTCTGCGTACTCCATAATCTTTACTTCTATAATCATCTTATGGAGGATATCAGGGGTGCTATTGATGCAGGAAACTATAAGAGCTTTAAGGATGAGAGATTATATCTTTTAAAGACTTACGATAAAAAATAGGACTAATGTTCAGATATCAGAGTGTTGCGTTGATGTGTAGCAATACGTGTACATCATAAAATGAAAATAATAACAGAATTGATTGTAATCATAAAAATGCTATAAATTTATCATTAAAAGATAGACATACAGAAAAAATTACGTTATTATAACAATATTGAGCCTGTATAGGGCAAGTATTTAGGAGGAATTAGTAATGGGACAGCTTGGTATTATTATTGTGTATGTAATAGCACTTTGTGCTTTAATGTACTTCTTTGCAATTAAGCCACAGAAGAAGCAGCAGAAGGAACAGCAGCAGCTTATGGATTCAATGGCTATCGGTGATTATGTTCTTACAACAAGTGGTTTCTATGGCGTTATTCTTGATATAACAGAGGATGATGTAATCGTAGAATTCGGTAACAACAAGAACTGCCGTATCACAATGCAGAAGAAGGCTATTGCTCAGGTTGAGAAGCCAGCAGCATCAGAAGAATAATTGATGTGTATATTGTAGTTTGCTGTTATTTTATAATAGGAAATATCAGTACAATATAGATAGTGTAATAATCTCCGGAAAGTCAGATGATTTTCTGGAGATTTTTATTTTTTTGTCAAGAGTGGGGAATTTTAGAACCACTCTTAAAATTTTTACATTAATTACCGCACTACTTGAAAAAAACACTATTATGGAGTAGAATATTAACCAATAGCCTAAACTTAGCTTAGTATACTTAAGTGGGGCTGTAGTACAAGAAAGAAAGGCAGGAATTAACATGGATTGTAGAATAACATTAATTCCAGGAGATGGAATCGGGCCAGAGATAGTCACAGAGGCAGTTAAAGTATTAGATGCTGTGGCAGCTAAGTATGGTCATAAGTTCGATTATACGAAGATTTTAATGGGAGGATGCTCTATTGATGAGTGCGGAGTACCTCTTACAGATGAGGCAGTAGCCATCGCTAAGGCTTCAGATGCAGTGCTTCTAGGTGCTGTAGGTGGAAACGTGGGTAACTCAAGATGGTATGACGTGGCACCTAACCTAAGACCAGAGGCAGGACTATTAAAAATTCGTAAGGACTTAGAGTTATTCGCTAACATTCGTCCTGCTTATTTATATAATGAATTAAAGGCAGCCTGCCCTCTTAAGGAAGAGATTATCGGCGATGGTTTCGATATGGTTATTATGAGAGAGCTTACAGGTGGTCTTTACTTTGGTAAGAGGCACACAGAAGAGGTTGACGGTCTTATGACTGCTGTTGATACTCTTACATATAATGAAGAAGAGATTAGAAGAATAGCTATTAAAGGCTTTGAGATAGCTATGAAGAGAAGAAAGAAAGTAACAAGTGTTGATAAGGCCAATGTACTTGACTCTTCAAGACTCTGGAGAAAGATTGTGCATGAAGTTGCAAAGGATTACCCAGAGGTTGAATTAGAGGACATGCTTGTAGATAACTGTGCTATGCAGCTTGTTATGAATCCGGGACAGTTTGATGTTATTCTTACAGAAAATATGTTTGGTGATATTCTTTCAGATGAAGCAAGTATGATAACAGGTTCTATCGGTATGTTATCATCAGCAAGCCTTGGTAAGACTAAGTTAGGCTTGTATGAGCCAAGCCACGGTTCAGCACCAGATATAGCAGGAAAGAATATAGCTAACCCTATAGCAACTATTCTTTCAGCAGCTATGATGTTAAGATATTCACTTGACCTTGATAAGGAGGCAGATGCTGTTGAGGCAGCAGTTGCAGCAGTCCTTAAGGAAGGTTACAGAACAACAGATATATATTCAGAAGGCTGTATAAAGGTTGGAACAGACAAGATGGGCGACCTTATAGCTAAGAGAGTATAAATAACATACAGTGTGAATGAATATTTATAAAATATAGAAAATAATGATAAATGTTCCCTGGCAGAATAATGTATAAAAGCTGGATAGTTAGTGAAGCAGTATAATGTATGAAAGCTTAACGAATAGTGGAATAAGTTGTGTGTTCTAAGTAAATATGCGCGCCGAGAGAACATTTTAACTTAAAGAATTAGATTTACAAGGAGAATAATTATGGTAAGTGATAACGCAAGAAGCGGTATGCAGCAGGCACCTGCGCGAAGCCTTTTTAATGCACTTGGCTTCACAGCAGAAGAAATGAAGAAACCTATGATTGGTATTGTAAGTTCATATAATGAAATAGTACCAGGTCATATGAATATTGATAAGATTGTTAATGCAGTTAAGTTAGGAGTAGCTGAGGCCGGTGGTGTTCCAGTAGTATTCCCAGCTATCGCAGTATGTGATGGTATAGCTATGGGACATGTTGGTATGAAGTACTCTTTGGTGACAAGAGATTTAATAGCTGACTCTACAGAGTGTATGGCTATTGCGCATCAGTTTGACGGACTTGTTATGGTACCTAACTGTGATAAGAATGTTCCAGGACTCCTTATGGCAGCAGCAAGACTTAACCTTCCTACAGTATTTGTATCAGGCGGACCTATGCTCGCAGGTCATGTAAAGGGTAAGAAGAGAAGTCTTTCATCTATGTTCGAGGCAGTTGGTTCATATGCTGCCGGAACTATGACAGAAGAAGATGTACTTGAGTTTGAGGAAAAGGTATGTCCTACATGTGGTTCATGCTCAGGTATGTATACAGCTAATTCTATGAACTGTCTTACAGAGGCTCTTGGTATGGGACTTCGTGGAAACGGAACAATTCCAGCCGTATATTCAGAGAGAATTAAGCTTGCAAAGCACGCAGGTATGGCAGTTATGGATATGGTTAATAAGGGTATTACAGCAAGAGATATTATTACAAAGGACTCTATTATGAATGCTCTTACTGTTGATATGGCACTTGGATGCTCTACAAACAGTATGCTTCACCTTCCAGCTATTGCACATGAGATTGGCTTTGACTTTGATATCAAGTTCGCTAATCCAATAAGTGAAAAGACACCTAACCTTTGTCACCTTGCACCAGCAGGTCCTACATATATGGAAGACCTCAATGAAGCAGGCGGTGTATATGCAGTTATGAAGGAACTTGCAGATATCGGACTTCTTAATACAGACTGCATGACAGTTTCAGGAAAGACTATCGGTGAGTGCATTGCAACAGCTTATAACAGGGATGAAGAGGTTATAAGACCAGTTGATAATCCATATAGCAAGACAGGCGGACTTGCAGTTCTTTCAGGTAATCTTGCACCAGATGGTTCAGTTGTCAAGCGTTCAGCAGTAGTTGATGAAATGCTTGTACACGAAGGTCCAGCAAGAGTATTTGACTGTGAAGAGGATGCTATTGCAGCTATCAAGGGTGGAAAGATTGTACCGGGTGATGTTGTTGTTATCAGATACGAAGGCCCTAAGGGTGGTCCTGGTATGAGAGAAATGCTTAACCCAACATCAGCTATTGCAGGTATGGGACTTGGTTCATCAGTTGCACTTATTACAGATGGACGTTTCTCAGGTGCAAGCCGTGGTGCTTCTATCGGACACGTTTCACCAGAAGCAGCAGTAGGCGGCCCTATAGCTTTAGTAGAGGAAGGCGATATCATAAGCATTGATATTCCAGGCTTAAAGCTTGAACTCAAGGTTTCTGATGAAGAGCTTGCAGCAAGAAAGGCAAAGTGGCAGCCAAGAGAGCCTAAGGTAACAACAGGTTATCTTAAGAGATATGCATCAATGGTTACATCTGGTAACAGAGGTGCTATCTTAAAGACACCAGAGGCTTAATAAGTATATTTAGATGGAACATATTATAAAAGTAGAAATATAAATATAACGAAAGGAAGACGGACGAATGATATTAAATGGTTCAGAGATTATAGTTGAATGTTTAAAAGAGCAGGGTGTAGATACTGTATTTGGATACCCGGGCGGAGCCATTCTTAACGTCTATGATGCTTTATATAAGCATTCAGATGAGATTACACATATACTTACATCTCATGAGCAGGGTGCATCACATGCTGCTGATGGATATGCAAGAGCAACAGGTAAGGTCGGTGTATGTTTTGCAACATCAGGCCCTGGAGCTACTAATCTTGTAACAGGTATTGCAACTGCTATGATGGATTCTATTCCTGTAGTTGCCATTACATGTAATGTTACACTCCCTCTTCTTGGAAGAGATAGTTTTCAGGAAGTAGATATAGCTGGAATTGTTATGCCTATAACTAAGCATAGCTTTATTGTAAAGGATGTTAAAGACCTTGCTTCTACATTAAGAAGAGCATTCAGAATAGCAAAGGAAGGACGTCCGGGTCCTGTTCTTGTAGATATTACTAAGGATGCTACAGCAAATGAGTGCGACTATATAAAGGAAACTCCAAAGCCAATAGAAAGAGTTACAGACACAATAACAGAGGAAGATGTTGAGTGTGCAGCAGCTATGATTAAAGAGGCTAAGAAGCCTTATATATTCGTAGGTGGTGGTGTTATTGCCTCAGAAGCTTCAGAAGAGCTTAAGAGATTTGTTAAGAAGGTAGATGCGCCAGTATGTGATACACTTATGGGTAAAGGTGCATTTGACGGCTCAGACCCTCATTATACAGGTATGCTTGGTATGCACGGAACTAAGACTTCTAATTTCGGTGTGTCAGAGTGTGACCTTCTTATAACTATAGGCGCAAGATTTTCAGACAGAGTTACAGGCAATACACAGAGGTTTGCTAAAAATGCTAAAATTCTCCAGTTTGATGTAGATGCTGCCGAGATAAATAAGAATATACATACGGATGCATCTGTTATAGGTGATGCGCTTGAAATTCTTAAGAGAGTAAATGCAAAGCTTGACCAGCTTGACCACTCAGAATGGCTTGCACACCTTAAGGAATATGAAGAAAAGTTCCCTATGAGATACAGAAAAGATGTACTTAACGGACCATATATTATGGAAAAGATATATGACATTACAAAGGGTGAGGCTATAATTTCTACAGATGTTGGACAGCATCAGATGTGGGCAGCACAGCATTATAAGTATAAAAATCCTAGAACACTTCTTACATCAGGCGGACTTGGTACTATGGGTTATGGACTTGGTGCCTGCATAGGTGCCAAGGTTGGCTGTAAGGATAAGGTTGTTATCAATATAGCTGGTGATGGCTGTTTCCGTATGAATATGAACGAAATAGCAACAGCAACAAGATACAATATCCCTATTATTGAGATAGTATTTAACAACCACGTACTTGGTATGGTAAGACAGTGGCAGGATTTATTCTATGGAAAGCGTTATTCAGCAACTGTTCTTGATGATCAGGTTGACTTTGTCAAGGTATCAGAAGGTATGGGCGCTAAGGCGTACAGAGTAGCTGATATAGAAAGCTTTGAAAATGCACTTAAGGAAGCTATTGAGCTTAATATACCATGTGTTATTGAGTGTGATATATGCAAGGATGATAAGGTATTCCCTATGGTTGCACCAGGTGCGCCTATATCAGAGGCTTTCGACAGAGAAGACCTTAACAAAAAGCAGGCAGAAGGCAAGTAAGAGATTGGTTAAGATTAATTAATAGGAATTCCAGACTGGCATTGGTTATGCTGGTTTGGAATTCTTTTTTTAATATGTTCAATGAATAGGATGTGAGTGAAAAATCTCTATTCCACAGTTGCAATTAATAAGATAGATGTAAAGAAAAACACTTAATTGTGTGCTAATTACTTTAAGGTATTAAAAAAAATACACATATAACTTTAATATGTTAAAATATTAACTTGACATAGCAAATATACAAGCATAAAATATAGTTTAATAAATTTTTAATACTTAGGAGAATTTACAACAAAAATTGACAAAAATATAGGTCGTTCTGAAAAGTGACTGAGTAATATACACTCACAGCAGATATTAAGATATAACATTTATACAGATATATGATGAATGAATATTATGTTATCAATATTAAGATATCAATATTATGTTATCTATTGAGTTTATCATAATATAATAGACACAGCCATATGTTGTATAGTTGGGATGTTTACATATGTTGTACTTAAGATTAAAAGTTTATTATTATTATTATTTTAAAGAATTCAAATGGATTAGGAGGAAGAAAAAGTGGCAAGAGTTTATAACTTTAGTGCAGGTCCAGCAGTGTTACCTGAAGAAGTATTAAGGGAAGCAGCAGATGAAATGTTAGATTACCAGGGTTCTGGTCAGTCGGTTATGGAGATGAGCCATCGTTCCAAGGTTTATGATAACATCATCAAGGAAGCTGAAAAAGACTTAAGAGAGCTTATGAATATACCTGATAATTATAAGGTATTATTCCTTCAGGGTGGAGCATCGCAGTTCTTCGCAGAAGTTCCTATGAACCTTATGAAGAACAAGAAAGCAGCTTATATTATCACTGGCCAGTGGGCTAAGAAAGCATTTAACGAAGCTAAAATATATGGTGAGGCTGTTGCTGTCGCTTCCTCTGAGGATAAGACATATTCATATATTCCAGATTGTTCAGATCTTGATATTCCAGAAGATGCGGATTATGTATACATTTGCGAGAACAATACTATCTATGGTACTAAGTATAAGACACTCCCTAACACAAAGGGACATATCCTTGTATCAGATGTTTCATCATGCTTCTTATCAGA